>LWDU01033415.1_pt1 | contig 32514 bp, 21 predicted proteins | sample 727161 | NCBI WGS metagenome assembly LWDU01 (sample SAMN04566230, study PRJNA314399) | hydrothermal vent metagenome | isolation source: deep sea hydrothermal plume seawater | place: Mexico: Gulf of California, Guaymas Basin | collected 2004-07-11 | reverse complement strand
TGTACAAGGGATGCGGTGTTAACCCACATGCGTGGGATATTGTCGGGGGAACGGAAACAGACTTTGAGCTGTCTAAAATCCTGCAGCCGCTGGCAGGCGTTCAAGATGACATTCTCGTCGTCGGTAATCTTGACAATGAGGGCTCATCGAGTCATCTCGATGCGCCGACAACTTTCATGAGTGGTACGCAACGTAATCGTGTAAACCGGTACTCATTTGACCAGAGGATTGCCGATCAAATTGGAAGCGACACGCCCATCAAGTCCATGCAATTGACGGCCGACAATGTTTGGAAACAGCATCCCTGGCTGAACATTTTGTCGTACGACAAGAATGACCAACCCATGCGCGGGCAGTATGACCCTCAGGCTGTATTCAATACGATGTTTAAGGATGAATCTCGGACTGTTCGTCAGAAAGAATTGCTGAGCGTTTTAGACGGAGTCCAAGAAGCTTCGTCGTCTTTGGCAAGGAGGGGCAGCACACGCGACCAACAGGTTCTGGAGCACTACTACGACTCCATACGTGATGTGGAAAAAAGCATTCAACGTGCCAGACAAAACAGTCGCGATGTCCAGTTGGACAAAACAACTGAAACCTTTGACCCCAACATAGAAGTGGGTAATCTCGGCGAGAGAATCAAAGCCATGCTTGATTTGATCACGCTTGCTTTCTGGACCGATTCGACCAGAATTGTTTCCTGCATGCTTGCCAACACTAACAGCCGTGTCCACTACGACTTTATGGGCGTGAACGCTGAATTTCATCACGTATCACACCATGTTCGCAATCGACAAGTGCTTCCCGCTTATGACAAGATCAATATCTGGCACGCGGGACAATTGCGGTATTTGATTGACAAGATGAAATCAATAAGCGAAGGCAGTGGGACTTTGTTCGACAACTCTCTGATTATGTGGGGTTCAGGGATTAAGCATGGGGACTATCACTCGCTGACGGACCTGCCACTTATTTTAACCGGAGGTGCCGGCGGAAAATTAGATCTGGGGCGACACGTTCGTTATCCGCAATCTAAACCTTACGCAAACTTACTGTTGACCATTATGAGAATGATGGGGACCAACGCTAAGAGCATTGGGAATTCAACCGGACAACTTTCGGGAATTTCGGAAAAGGCCAATTTTAAACCTACCAATCCGGATGACGGTAGCTGGAGACTCGTCAGCAATGATGAAAAAACACTCACCGCGAAGGGCTTATTGCGAATCAGTATTGAATCCGACAACGAATATTATCAATTACGGTTTTCTGATAAGAGCGACCTGGAGATACGCATACCATTTATGAATAACCACAAGTTGCGATTCGATCGGTGTGTCGGAAAAGTGGTGACTGTAACAGGCCTCTATAAAACGGTTGAGGGCAAGAAAACGATTGTCACCCTCACGAAGGCGGAGTTGGAATAGCGGTGATCAAGACAGAACGATTTGTTGCAGTAACGCTCGCCGCATGCGTTTTGGTCTTTGCTATAAGTTCGCGACCAACCCAAGCCTGGGATGCGAGTTTTGCCGCTGTCGCCGAAGTGATTCAGACACGTTGCATGTCTTGCCATGACAGTGAAACACGAGAGGGTGAAATCGACTTGACCCCCGTGCTGCAGAAAAAAAATAGTTCCTACGGGAAGTATACCAATCTGTGGATCAAGCTCGAAAACAGGGTGACTCGTGGTGAAATGCCACCCCCAGATGAAAATCCCCTCAAGCCCTCGGAGAAAGAAACCATCAAGCATTGGTTTCACGAATCGTTTGTTTTGCGGGAGGGTAAGTCGCATATAGGTCGGACGCCATTGCGTCGCTTAACGCGTTATGAATTTGAAAACACCTTAGAAGACGTCTTATCGATCAAGCTCAAAATACCGTATCGCGATGTCATCACTGACCGTATCGATGTATCCAAAATTAAGTCCATCGTGCCGTCGGATATCCCGGGAGAATCCGGCTTCGACAATGACGCGTTATACATGGAACAATTCAAGCCACCGCTCAACGATCTTGCTAATGCCGTGCATTACGCCTTGTCGGAATTCAGTAAAGATCCCATGGCTAGGAAAGCTGTCTTAGGCCGTGCGGATCTTCCGATGGATGCCGCCGCGATTGAAATCCAACAGGTCATTTCAAAGTTTCTAATGCGGGCCTACCGTGGATCGCGCGAACAACTAGAAGAGTATACGGATGTTTACTACAACTTGTATCAAAAACATGTTCAGATCTCTAAAGACAACAATGCAAGTCTACGTTATGCGCTGGAAATGATTTTAATATCTCCCGAATTTTTGTACCGTTTTGAAGAGAGCAAGAACCTCGACACGCCTTATCCGGTTGCGGGCTTGGAACTGGCGACACGCCTGTCATATTTTCTGTGGTCCACGGCACCGGATGAGGAGTTGCTGCAACTTGGTCGAGACGGGAGTCTGCTGCAGGACGAGGTGCTAAAATCACAAGTTGCCAGAATGTTGAATTCTCCCAAACGGCTTGCCCTTTCCGAGAATTTTGCCGGACAATGGCTCGGTTTCGACGACTTATTGTCCAATCGGGAGTATCTATCGAGTGAACGGTGGAACCGAGAAACTTACGACGAAGTACTGTTTTTCGTTGACGAGCTTATTAAAACGGACAAGAGCTTTTTGGAGTTAATCCAAAGCGACTGGATTTACAAAAGGTCTTCCGCCCTCAGTTCGGGCCGCCATGGTTATCAGGAAATCGATCCGGATACCGTGCAAACCTTGTACGCGGATATATTTTCAAGCCGCCAAAGCACTACTGAAAACGAGCGGGATCGGTATGATCCGCCCGTGCTCGTGAAAACGCAAGATGACAGGGAAGGTGGCATCATCACCAGCCCGGCGATTATGCGACTGACGGCCTCGAAGGACCGGACGAGTCCAATCCGCCGCGGCGTTTGGGTGTTGAGTACTATCATTGGGCAAGACCTAGAACCCCCGCCGAATGTACCGTCGCTAGCAGAAGCACGTGAAGCGTTGCAGGTGAAAGAAAACCCGTCGGTCGCGGAGTTGATTAAGCAACATGTTTCCAAATCGGAGTGTATTATTTGTCACCGATCGATAGATCCATTGGGACTCGGGCTGGAGAACTTTGCGCCTATGGGTGACTGGCGAACACACTATCCGGATCAGACCCCTGTGCAATCAGCTGGTGTGATGCCCAACGGTAAGTCGTTCAAAACTCCTGCTGAGATGAAGCTGCAGTTGCTAGAATTGTATCAAGATGACATCGCGAATAATTTTGTGGAACAGATGTTTGCCTATGCCTTGGGCCGGAAATCCGAACCATTTGATCGGCTCGCGCTGCAGCGGATTCTAGGAGAGGTCAAACAGGACGGTTACAAAATAAACACAGTGATTGAACAGATCGTCTTATCCAAACAATTCCGATACCGTCAGGATCGGTAATACTAGCTAAGAGCTTAACGAGGCCTAGTCAACAACGGCCACGTAATTGACGTGTTGCCGGATGAAAAACCGCGGCGGTGCTCAACTAAGAATGCCCGTCACCACGTCGCCTGCAACATTGGTCAATCGACGTTGAATTCCGTTGTGATAAAAGGTTAATTGTTCATGTTCGATACCGAATAGATGAAGGATCGTAGCATGGAAATCGTTCCAAGTGACTGGTTTTTCAACCGCTTTCCAGCCGATCTCATCGGTCTGTCCGTAACTGGTACCCGCACGTAATCCACCTCCCGCTAGCCAACAGGAAAACCCATAGCGGTTATGATCTCGACCTGGTCCCACCTGGTTCGCCGCGGACTGCGCAAAAGGTGTTCGACCAAACTCCGTGGTAAAAATAACTAGTGTATCCTTGAGCATATCGCGTTGTTTCAAGTCCTGCAGCAAGGCAGCCACGGGCTTGTCAATACGCACGGCTTCCTGGGAGTGATTATCCTTGACACTTTCATGCGCATCCCAACTGGCGCGAGGGTTACCGGCGATCGGCCCTCCCGAATAAACCTGTACGAAGCGCACGCCCCGTTCCAGCAGACGTCTTCCTAACAGGCACCGCCGTCCCATATCTGCGGTTTTCTTGTCGTCAATTCCGTAGAGTGTTCGGATCGCTTCGGGTTCGTCGGCGTAACGACTAACCTCGGGTATTGAAGTTTGCAGCTGTGCTGCCAATTCGTAACTGCGGATTCGGGCTAACAGTTTCTCGTCCTGCCCGACTTTATCGAGGTGATTACGATTTAGAAATTCGATAAACTTGCGAGTATCCTGGTCTGTTGCTGGGGAAATGGCTTGGGACGGGAACAGGTCGCGAACGGGCTGATCTCCCCCTGTAAAAACGACGCCTTGGTTTTGACCTGGCAGGTATCCGCTGGTCCAGTTCGAGGCACCTCCGTTGGGACCGCCTCGCTCATCCGGTAACACAACGAAAGCTGGCAGGGCTTCGGTTTCGCTTCCCAGTCCATAGGAAAGCCAGCTACCAAGCGAGGGAAATCCATTGGCCAAGAACCCGCTGTTAGAGGCAAAAAGCGCAGGCGTATGGTTCGCTGATTCAGAAACCATGGACCGTATTAGGGTCAATTCATCCGCCATTTGGGCGATATGGGGAAACATCTCTGAAATCCAGAGACCGCTCTGTCCTCGTTGCTTGAATTCCCAGTCACTGCCACGCAGCAGTCCGACCTTGCCAAAGAAAATATCCGGTTTCTCGTCGGAGCCTAGGGTCTTACCCTGCTTCTTTGTCAACTCGGGTTTATAGTCAAAGGAATCTACATGACTCATACCGCCCACGAGGCTGATCTGGATCGCTCGCTTGACGCGAGGTGAATGATTGGTGTTGGCGTCAGGCTCTGACTGGGCGAACACACCATCACGTTGTAGCAATTCCAGCAGGGCGATGCTGCCCAGTCCATGGGTACTCCACTCGAACAATTGGCGACGGTTCATATTTTTTGGCATCAGCGTCAATCCTATCGAACGATTAAAAATTCATTGGTGTTGAAAAGTGCACGAACCAGTGCCGGCAGACCGTGTTGGGTTACCAGTCGCTGTGCTGCCTGCTGTTCGGCGGTAGTCGGCATTCGACACAGGGTCAATTGGAAACTCCGCTGGACCTGTCTCTCTAGTTGCTGATCACCCACATCCCGCTTTATCCGGTTGGCACAATGATCTGCCATTCGTAGCACAAAGGCATTATTCAGTAGACTCAGTGCCTGCAGCGGTGTCGTTGTCACGGACCGACGCGGAGTTGCTGTAGACGGATCAGGACAATCGAATACATCCAATAAGGCCACCCGTCCACCGCGTGGTGAGAATCGATAAACCGTGCGTCGATTGAGAGCTGGGCTTTCTTGGTCAAACGGTTCGTAGTATGTGGTGCCATCGTTGGGAACAATTTTGACATCCTCAAATCCAGGGCCACCGCGTTGGGGATTCATTACGCCGGCAATCAGGAGCATCCCGTCTCGGACAGCCTCGCCATCAAGTCGTTGCGGTGACTTTCTCCACAGCAGTCGGTTTTCTGCGTCGACAGCAGCAGCATCTGCATTGCGCGTAGCAGCCTGGCGATAGGTCGTTGACGACGCGATCAATCGATGCATCGCCTTTAATTGATAGTTCTGTTCCACCAGTTGTTGAGACAGCCAGTCGAGCAACGCGGGGTGACTGGGTCGACCTCCGTTAAATCCTAGGTCGCTCGGCGTATCAACTATGCCTATTCCGAAATGGTAATGCCAGAGTCGGTTCATAATCACGCGTTTGAACAGCGGGTTGTCGTCATGGGTGACCCACTCCACCAGTTTCAGGCGTCGATCGCTATCAAGTGCGTCAGCCTCCAACTGCATTTCAAAGTCCAGACCTGGCAGCGCCTTGACAATTCCAGGCGCTACTATCTTTCCTTGTTTCATGACGTCACCACGTTCCAGAAAATAAGTGATATCCGGCTTGCGTGCGATATTGGTATAGATCCGGTATTTTTCCTGGCCTTGCAATTCAGCGATCGTATCCCGTAATTTCTTCTGCTGAGTCAACAGTGCCTGATAGTTGGTCTTGTCCGCGGCATTCATTTGCTTGACCAATTCCAATTCCGATACGTAATTTGTACCGTCTCCAGCTGAAGCAGCAATTGCAGCAGGCGAGAGCGCAAAATCGTAGAGTTGGGCCTTCTCGATACGGGCCTTGAGATGCTTGCTACCACCGGCTGGTAAATGCCGGAGACCGAAGGTCACGACGGCTGATTCATCATAGGATTGCAATCCAACACTTTTGTAAGCCTTGCCATAAGGTTGACCGTTTCGATAGCCGGTGATCATGCCATCCTTCGTGTAAACAAGGGCAAAGTGAACAGGTTGATCTTTGGCTTCTATTTCTGCGGTTCCCTGCAACGATTTGGTGCGTACGAATCCATTGCTACCGGCCATCCACCGCTGGGACTCGCGTTCTCCGTAAACGATCGCGTCGAATACCACCCCGTTGGGCGTCTGGATACTGATCGCTGCACCCCCACGCTGGTCTAAGTTGTCCAGTTGGACCCAGGCCTCGAGAGTTTTTTCCGTTAACTTTCGCTGCAACGGTGCCGTGATGACATAGTTGTTGGAAGCCACCACCAGGCCGCCGTTTTCCAGTCGCGGATTGCCTTGGTTCGACCCGTGCATAGTTCCCACACTGTCCTTCAGGTCGCCTTCGAATTCCCATCTAGCAATCGGCTGAGGAGGGTCGGAAGGGGGTGCAATGCCTGCTTCTCGCTGTTTGATGATCTCTGCTCGCAGGCGTGAACGCAAGGCGGCCAACTGTCGATTTACGTTTTCCAAGGGGACGCCGATCTTGTCGATTTCCCCCTTAATCTCCGGTCTCGCTACCTCCCGCGTGCCGTGGCTAAAGCCGGCCACAGCAGCGGCCAACTGATAATACTCCTGCTGGGCAATGGGATCGAACTTATGATTATGACAGCGGGCACAATTAACTGTCAAACCTAGGAAAGTTTGACCAATGGCGCCGACTAGCTCCTCGATCTCATCCGCTCGTGACTGTCGTTTCATTTCTACGCTGCCACCGACGACCGTGTTGTGAATCGCCGCGACTAGGAAACCGCTAGCCGCCAGTCCCTCGGGTGACCCGTTACTGATCACATCCCCAGCTAACTGCATACCAACAAATTGGTCATATCTCATATCGTTATTGAACGCCTGGATCACCCAATCACGGAAATGCCAGAGGTCCTTGCGCGGCATATTTCGCTCAAAGCCATCGCTTTCTCCGTAACGAGCTATGTCCAGCCAGTGTCGACCCCAGCGTTCCCCGTAATGAGGTGAGGCCAGTACTGTTGTCAGTAATTGTTGGTAGGCGGCTTCTGAAGGATCCGCGACAAAGCGGTCAACTTCCTCGGGTGTGGGTGGTAAACCTAGAAAATCAAAATAAACGCGACGGATGAGCTGGCGAGGGTCCGCGTCCGGAGCAAAACCGAGACCCTGAGTTTCCAACCGGGACAACACGAATTGATCGATCGGATTACGAATGCGCGTTGTGTTTTCCACTTTCGGAATTTTTACCTCTGCAAGTGACTGCAGTGCCCACCAGTCATAGCCCGCACGATCGTCGGTGGTAAATCGAAAGATATTGATGGGAGTCGTTCCCCACGAGGCACCCTGCTGGAACCACTTGTTGAGGATCTGTAATTCTTCGGGTGCCAGTGGTTTTTCAGGCGGCATTTCTTTCTCTGAAACACGCTGCCACAGTAGGCTGTTGGTGGGCTGATCCCCGTGAATGGATGGTCCACTCTCGCCGCCCTTAAGAGCACCCTCACGCGTGGACAAGTCCAACTTACCCTTAAGATCAAATCCGTTGTGACACTGGATGCAGCGTCGTATCAGTAGAGGTGCGACCTGTTGGTCAAAAAAACGATCGGCCGCCTCATCAGCAATAGCGCCAACGGCGGCCACATTGATGGCAATTAGAACCAGACACCAGCGAACCGGCGAACCATAGCAATGCTTTAGATCCATGTTCAAACTTGCTTTCTTCCCACATAAGGGGTGTGATTGCGGTCCTGAATACTTGCGCACCATCAGGAACTCTATGTGTGAAGTGAAATAACCCGTTATTCAACCAAGCTGGATTGATTTAGTTGTCCCGCCTCGAATGCTATTATTCCACACATCGCCCAGCATAACATCAGCCAAACGACGTAAAACGCGAAAAACCACCTTCGTCAGTGCAACCGACGTCCATTGACCTTGCCCGGTTTGTGCATCTCAATTAAATCGAGATTTAGCATCCGTTTTATTGAGGCCGCCGCATCTAAACTGTTATAAACCAATGGTTTGAAACCTACGGCGTATTACCAATGGCTCGGCATTTTTGAAACGATCACATGAAAAAACATATCAGCGCTGCAACTCGGCTTGTTTCTGCGAGATGCTCTCAACAGACATCCCAGAGCGATCTTCTATTACCTAGTGCAGTACGCTGTCAAAGTGCAATTAAAACCGCGTAACACGTTACAATACAGATTCCTCGAATGACCATGAATTCATCCTGTCGGAACAACCATGCCCACCTTGATACATCGATTTATTGATTCTCTCGCTGCTCCGGCAATTTGCTTCGTGTTGATGCTCCTAAGTGCAATGCCTTTGCCCGCAGCCGACAAGGCAAAGGTAACTGGTCAGAAACCAGTGCAAGACAAGTATCACCTCGAGGAGGGGCAAGTATTTGAAATCACGGTTCGGGTCGATCAACCGTCTCAAATGTTTCCCAACGCTCGCCTTCGTGTTTCCTGGGATTTATTAACTGCAGACGATCCTGACAATATCCCGCGGGGACCGGATGAAGCCGTTTCGGCATTGAGAAATGACGAGGCCTTGGGTATTTACACGGCACCCACAGCGAATTGGAGTAAAGTGCTTCATGCTTTGGATTCCGATGTCTATCTCAACTATCGCGCACCGGTTTCGGGAACTTATACACTGACGATTGCGGCCGAAGAAGGTTCTGTGAAGACCCATCAACAATCGCGTTGGCGGGAACCGGGCAATATCCGCACGATGGACGCTCCGCCACTGACGGTCGCATGGCCCAAAACTGCTACGGTCGCCGTCAGTTACCGTTTACACCATTTTACGTATGATTATGCAATTACGGAACAAAACGGGATTGAATTTGAACCCAATGATACTCCCGAGCTTGCACAACCAATATTGTTACCATCAGCTGACACTGATAGCTCTCTTTCGGTGTTAGGAAGCGCAGACGATATTGAATATTTTGATAACGGCGATTACGGTCGCAGTGGTGACGATTGGTTTCGAATCGATTTCCAAGGCAAGACGGAACGTTTGTTGACGGCGTGCCTGTCCATTCCGGATCAACAAGTGGCCGCTCGCATCCGTGTTTATCGGGTCCCGCTCGACCAGACCAAGCAGGGACGCCATCGACCCATGCCGGGCCACTTAATCCCCTTGGAAGAATATTCTAGGGGACTCAATGAAAATGAGCGAAGTCACCAACAGGAAGAACAGCATCGTATTGCCGTCAACCGAATCTTAGCTCCCGGGGAGACTTACTTTTTGCGAGTCGAGGCAAATTCGCCGGCTTATGATCTGGAATTGAGGTATATAAAACCAGCGCCGTATACGGACCCACGGCAATCCATTCGTCACGCGTTATACGACCATATCGGCCAGGTTGATGCGTGGCTCACGAATCGTCCTCGGGGTGCCAGTGTGGACCGTCGCATCCGCGACTCAGGCAATTTGCTGGGTACCAACTGTATGAGTTGCCATACTCAGTCAGGGGTCTGGGGACCAGCAGTGGCACTGGAAAATGGCTACAGTGTGAAGAATGTTCAGCTGTTCCACCATTTGATCAACACATGTTATCAGTCATTGCGTCCAACCAATGTTCTTAAAGACGCCGCCAACAACACGAGTCTGGCTCCTCTAGACCTGGGAGACGGACCGGCAGGCACACGAGTCGCTGGACATGCCATCGTCGCCTTAGAACGCTTCATGATTCCCCGCAAGCTTCAAAGTAAACAGCAACTGCGAACAGCGAACTTCATTCTGCAGTCGGCCGATCCCGGCGGTATCAATGCAGCTGGCCCCGGAGCAAACGTAGGGCAGGGGGTGGTTTACAACTACACGGGTGAAATTTTAGCCAACGCATGGCTGAAACAAAAAGAAGAGCGGTTCTTTCGCGCACTGGAAGAAAAAGCAGCAAAGATGCTCACGATTAACGTCAAATATGCAGACGACCTCGGCCATCGGATCGAATTTTTCAAGCGATATTTCCCTCAGGATTACGTTTCTCAGGCGACCAAGCTAGCTCAGCTTGGCACAAACGAGGAGACGCGGGACGGATTCATTGAAACGGCGAAACAGCTTCAGTTAAAAATAGATGCGCAGGTGGCAGTCGATTTAGAAAGGTTATTAGAAATTCAATTGGACGATGGCGGTTGGGGATTTAATCCTGGCACGCGAGTCGATGGAAGCTGGACGGTTCCCGACATCACGACTTCCGATCCCAGTCCTACCTCAACATCGTTATTGGCTTTTCATGCGTTGGGGATGCCGACAGAACACGAGGCGGTCAAAAATGCCATTGCCCATTTGGTGCGTAATCAAAGACCTACGGGGATGTGGAAACTTGCTTCTCAAACGGGGTTCGTTTCGACAAGTTATGCCTTAAACGCACTTTCACGATATTACCCCGAGATTCCCCAAGAGTTTAACATCACGGATTACGAGCTCTCCAAAAACACCGAATTATCTCAGATCATTTCCACGTTACGTCGCGGCTACATCGATGCCCGTCCTGAACTCTTGCCATTAGCCGTTCGGTTCACAGGCCATCGTTTGGCATCCGTCCGATATTACGCATTCATGCTGCTAGGGCGAATTCATCAATCCGAGGGTGTGGATTCGGTCGTAACCGGATTGGGTGACCGCAGCAAGCAGATTCGTGAGGCGGCACACTGGGCACTGCGACAAACACTTATCGACGATCACGGTTGGCCTCAGGTATTTAAAGCGGCCATGACGGGCGACGACTACCAACGAGAAGCAGCCATTCGCGCGTTGGTGATGAAGGTGGACAGCGAGCTTCCTGATTCTCAACTGGATCACGCCCAATTAACCAGTACACTAAATCACGCATTGAACCTGGACCCACATCCGGCTGTACGTGCCTGGGCAACGCGATCCGCATGGCAATGGTGGGTATGGAATCCTGCCACTCGACCCGCGCTAAACGCCGCTTGGGTTAAACTTCTGACTCGGCCCGAGACGAACGCGTTGGCGGAAGTTGCCTTGCGTTACCAAAGTCATGCATTGTTCGTTGCCAACGGGCATGTTGCCAATGGCTCAAGACAACATCAATACAAGCACCTAGCAGAACTCTTCTCCACGCTCAGGGAAGTTCGTGACCAGTTGAGTAAAGATGAGCCCGTCACTCACCACAGGCTGACTCAAAGACTCGTGGCTATTGCCGCGACGTTTTATAAACAACGAGGTGGTGATGGTGGACCGGGGCAGCTTGGGTATACCACGCCGTTCGCCAATGAATTATTCGGTTCTGCTATTTTAGATCAACTAAAGTCAATTACTGAACAGGAACCTCTCGCAACGCGATACGGCACCGGTTTTCAGGCGACGCTCGAAGGTGCAGCCAACATCCCGAATGAACCCTTGCAGCAGTTACTAGTGGACTATTCGATCAATGGACCAGAACATATTCGCCCGCTTGCATCCGAGTCGATTAGCGACCCGCGTTTGGTTTCGTTAGTCGCCGTGCCTGAACAGCTTGAGCCAATGATCGCGCAACTTTGGCGCGGAGCGATGGAACCACCCCGGAGACCACACCTGTCCGAGCCGATCCTGAAAATGTTTGCTAAAGTCGGTTGGATCATTCCTGAAAGCGAGGAACAAAAAAACGAGATCCTGCACTACCTGATTCCCGACTTGACAACCTATCAGAGTCCAACGGTGATTGAAGCGATCGAGGACACGGCCGCGAAAGCCACGGCACTGCAACAACAGGCGGCGAACTGGTACGTCGCGGATCGATTGGGCCAAGCGGTTGCGGAGAATCCAGATCTCCATTTTGAGAACCTAGTTACCGCATTCCCCGAGACAATCAATCATGACGCGGATGCCAGATTCTGGCTGCAGAGTATTCCCTGGATCCTGCAATACAAAACGGCTGTGCCCAAGATTCAAATCGACGCCAAGCAGTTACCACCGATTGACCCCTACGAAGAATTGCGAACACGAGCCCTTTCCATTTACATCGCTCAGCTCTCGGAAAAAGCCAATCCGCAAAACAGGAAGCTGGCTGTGGATTTAGCCAATAAGACATCGATGAAACGCAACCCAGAGATTCTCGTCGCGTTGGACTCACTCATTCAATTTGAAACAGCAAAAGATGTACTGGATAATGCCAAGAAGGTTTTGTCGCAAAGTCAGGGTGAATTTCAAAAATCTCTGGTTGCCGCCATTACAAAAGAACCGGATCATGGGTTTAGTAAATCGGATCAGGTAGAAATTCCAGATGACTTCTTCAATGACATCGTGTTTTTTCGTGATTACGTCATGCCGGAAATGACCAAGGTGCTCAGGGGAGATGAACGTTCCTGCATGATTTGTCACGGCGAACCAGGGCGCGTTCCCTCGATGGAATTATTTGCGCCGGATCAGGTAGGTTTTCTATCGGTAGAGCAACTGCTGGTTAATTATCGCATCCTGCAACACCGCGTGGATACAAACGACATCATGTCATCGAAACTGTTGCGAAAACCGCTCAATGTCCAATCTGGCAAAGAGGATGGGCATCAGGGAGGTCGGCGTTATCAGCCAAATGATCCCGGCTATCTAATCCTCAAAGCATGGATCGAAAATCAGGTTGTCATACAGGACCAATACGGATTACCCGAGCGCGATAAAAAATAACGAATGTGGATTCTTTTGATCCGTGTAGCGAAGAGTTTTCGCTGGCAGATGTTTTTGAATACCTAAATCGCAAATGTTCTTTTAGAACCGAAGGAATGGCAAAGTTTAGTCATCAAATTTTACGCACTGCCATTCGTCACGGTTTGCGGTAACATCAATAACATTGCCGTCTGGGTCAAGTACTTTGAAAGACCGTCCCGGGCCTGCAGGTAAATCGACTTCTGTTCGATCTTTGACGTCGCCTTTGGAGATGTCGGCACCCCATTGAATCGCACGATCCCAGATTTCCTGGAGATTGTCGACAATCACGCCAAAGTGAATGTACTCGTTGCCTTCCTCAAAGCTCGGTCGATCACCGTCGTATGGCAGCAAGGTAATATTAATACACCCATCAGTGATGTCCATCGAGTCCCGCTGAGGCCGCCAGGCGAAAAATTCAAATCCGATTACGTTGGTATAAAAATCTCGCGACCGCTCTAGGTCAGAACATCGCAATGCCAGATGAGCCATGCGGGTGTTTGCCATGAATGCTTGCTCCGTTCGAGTTACCTGTTGTACTACACAAAACGTAATCCGCTGTGGTTTATGTAATTCATTGTAATGACTTCATTGTCGGTTTCCAGCGCCTATATGGCATTGTTGAGTCGCTGTCGTTTTTGTTCGTTATTTGGATTGATATGAGCAGTGGTGTGCAGTAACCTATCAGCTATTATAAGGAAGGTAAGTACCAGTGACTTATAAGTGTGTTAAGAGTTAAGCGTCGGTTACGTATTGGAATTGTCTCATTAAATGGAAAGATTTCCGCCATGCCTGATGAAAACTTAGGATTGCCCGGCATTGTTCCTCCGCAATCGGATGTTCCCGTGTTTAACTGCGTGGTTCATGTAACAATCGATGGAGAAGGACAGGTTTTCGCCAAGACTGCAAATCTGGCGGGTATTGAATGTCACGGCAACAGTCAACTCAATGTTCTGAGCAAAATTGTCCCATTGTTTAAGGAACGCGTCGGTGCACTACACCGCAGCGGAGAACCCATACCTTGGATCGATGTTGAAACGCCCACCGACGATACCCAGGTACTTCTCGTACCCGTTCATCTATGAACAATCACATACGCGGTTGCGATCATATTTTTAAAATCCGATATTGGATGCTGGTGATTATCGGCTCTAATCCGGTTTTTCAATGATTTAAAGAGATTAATATCGAAACAACTCGTCTTGATAGGTGCTTAGTATTAGTGACGTGTAGTCCAAATCCCACACGAGCCACACCCATGGAAAAGAAATATCGTTTTGTCGTCGGCATTACAATGACGGCAATCGGAATCTACTTGTTGCTCGCCCCTAAACCACCAATAGCATTAATACCTGGGGAGTTTGAACAGCAAGAGGCGCTGCTTGTCGCCTACGAAAAACAACCCTCCAATCAGGCCTACCGAGAAATACATGAAAAACAGCGGTTGACCTTAATTGATATTATTGTCGAGTGTTACACATCGGTAGATATCAAGTTGCTTGTTTCTGACGACGAATCATACCAATCCGCTAAAACTCATTTGGCCGCCCGAAATGTAGAACTGGATAATATAGAATTTATCCATCAACCTTTCGATTCGATGTGGATGCGTGACTATTGTCCGATCCAGCTAAATACAGCCTCCGGTAACCGCGAATGGCTCGACTTTGATTATTACATGCCCGGCGACAGCTGGATCAACGAGCAGGGCATCCGCCAAGATCGCGCAGATGATGATAATGTCATTAGCCGCTTAGCAAAAATTGAAGGTGTGCCCGTTAGATCGGTAGATATAGCGTTACACGGCGGCGCGATGCTTTCCAACGGTGGCAACATTCTACTTGTTTCCAAGGCAGTTTTTGACTGGAATGAGGAGAGGCATCAATTGTCACCGGAGCAGACTAAGGCGAGATTCGCAAAGACGTTTCCAAACTACCACATCGAATATGTAATGCCGCTAGCGGATGAACCCACACAACATCTCGACATGTTCGTGGTTTTTACATCGAGAAATACTGTTGTTGTCGGCAGTTACTCTATTCGCATGGACTACATTAACCATATGCGATTAAATAGTGTTGCGCGGCAACTAGCGCAATTGACGGTCGACGGAAAACCATTGATCGTTGAGCGGATTGACATGCCACCCCACGGACGAAACAATTTTGGAGGCAGTTACACCAATGTCGTTTTTGCCAATGGCACCTTGTTATTGCCGGATTATAAAATCGATTCAGCTGGCCTCGCAAAAGCCACCACACTATATAACCGTCTGTTGCCTAACTGGAATATACGCACGATCGACAGTACCCACTTGATTGTTATGGAAGGCGCTTTGCATTGTGTCACCGGAAACATTCCGGTAGTAGAATAGATTCTAAATCGTAATTAGGAATCGACCCGCCGAGTACCCCGAATTGGGTTAGGGTAGGTAAAGATGATCGAGGAGTTTGTGATGAGAGTCAATGCATTTGTACTGATGTTTTTCGTGATGTCGCTGAGCCTAGGGCTAGGGCGTTAAATCAAAACCGATTGACCATAATAAACCGTCGCGCTTACGGATCGACAGCGAACTCGCGTAACGCTTCAAGCGAGACGATTTCTAGTGCACGTTTGTGCGTGGACTCAAGAACGACGCGTGGAGCCATATTGTTCTCGTAGGCCTCACGCCAACGAGCGGCGCAGAGACACCAGCGGTCGCCGGGTTCGAGACCGGAGAAACCGTATTCCGGCATGGGTGTGGACAGGTCGTTCCCAGCGAGTTTGGAGAACTCAAGGAACTCGGCTGTCATCTCCACACATATGGTGTGCGAACCATGATCCTGATCATTGGTGTTACAACAACCGTCGCGGAGGAATCCCGTCAACGGATTAGTGCTACACGTCTGGAGCGGTCCGTCCAAGACATTGAGTGATTCGTTGGGGTCTACTATTGCAATCATCTGATGTATTCCACGTTGAGTTGCGAGCCTGCGGCGTTCAGACCGCGAAAGGTTGGTGTTTTTTGTGCCTGCGGGTTCGACGAATGGACTGAACCATTATTCAGGAAACAACATTCAAGATATCGTGAAGATTGAGGTGTGTCGAGACTGGTCGTGCTGCCTCTATGAGACGGCGGCGGATAGGTTTCGCTATTGTTCACTCACGGGAATTGGCTTTCTCGATGAATTCAAACTCGGCCACGACCGCTCGATGATCCGATACCCAAGGTCCCTTGTGAACCGCTTCTGATGTCTCGGCATTGCCCTGTGGCAAGCCCGGGCTGTTGCTGAGGTGGATACTGAACGGCTTAACTGCTAGCTCAATCCGCGACGTTGGATTCCTCGTTGTTTAACGGGTTCGATGGTAAAGATGATCGCACAGGTTGGAGACCTATTAAACCCAGAAGTTGCGGGATCTGATTCACGGGTTGCCGATCATAATTTTTGACAACATCAGACAAACGATCCCAAGGCACCAAATCAGGATGAGTTAAGTCTGTTGTTGAATGATCAGTACCGTGTTGCCATCCCGCTAAATATTGTTCGGCACACCAACGTTGGTGTTCGATTTTAGCAAGTTGGTCGACTTCCGCTTCAGTAAACTCAAGCAAAGAGGTCGTCCCGTCTGACAAGGGCTCAACGCTTGCCCCGATGTACCGTAACTTCGCATAAATGTGGTCAGCTTGCCGGCGATTCGCTTCCTTGTAATGTTCCGCTAATTCACTCCAATTACAAACCGCGTTGCTGTCTTGATCCTGTTCTCGGTCAGTCAATTTACTGTCAAGATATTTTTGATGGATATGTTTAGCGAGCATATCGATTTGTTCTAGCACGATTGCTTCTGCTGAGCAGACAGAATTGCCAGAGCCGAACAATTCGGGATTTTGGGAATCGCTGTCATTCCACCCAGATGGAATTAACTGAGAGCCGTTACGAGTTGAGTGAATCGAAATCGCAATTTGGCACGCGGGTATTTCATGTAGATTATTTGCTTTGAGATATGTAAGTAGTGCATTGGTACTCGAATCGTCACAAATGAACAGGCTCGTCAGTTCAGGTTGCTCGAGAGAATTACAAACCGCTTTAAGGGCATTTAGCGGTGTATCGGTATCGATGGGATTGAACTCAACCAAACGATGAATCTGAGGATATCGTTTGTTGATTTGATCACAGCACATAGTAGAGTTCGGTGAAATATACGTGATACGTATTTGTTGTCCGGAATCGGAAATAAAACTGCGAGCAATTTGAGTGATACAGTGTGTCGTGAGTTTGCTTGCACCAAGTATAATGATTTCTCTAGATCGGCCTTTGGCGATGTGCCTATCGAGCGAAGTATTATGGAAAAAGGATCGCATAATCATATTTGGCATGCTGAATTGACTTAGTTCAATGTTCGGTAGTTTCAGTTGATCGATGACTAAACCAAAAGCAATAAAATTATCGATGTGGATATGACATTGGACTGTTGTCGTTTCGGGATCACCATCGCGATATTGTTGAATCACTGACAAAACAGCTAGGTTATCATCGTCCGTTGAAAGGACTAAGAAGCAAGTTGCACAGTTTCCAAAACCGGCAGCTTGCAATACACCAATGTCACAAGCACATCCCTCAATATGAAAGATAGAGATTGAGGTTGAGAGGTCAAAGTCTAATTTGTCGATACCTAGATGATCGACAAGAACTACATCTCGTCCGGACTCAGCATAATCGTGCGCCAGTTTGATTCCCCGTTGACCAGCACCGCAGATTACTACGTGGCCATGCAGACTACGAATGATCCATAGATTGAGCTTTTTCTCAAACGCTAGTAACAATGTTTTAAACATTGCGCCAGAAATAATAATCGCCGCTCCCCAGCGTGCGATTTCAAGGTGCCAGGTCGCATCATCAATAGCGCCGGATTCGAGAGTAAACAACTGTAGTGCACGATAAAGAGAGGTCAGTAACGGTTGAACACCGGAATGGGGGTGCGCCTGGTAAAAGCCGACCGTGCCCAACATGCAAACAAGTAGTCCGACAAAAAACATGGCGCACCACGACAGCCGAGTAATGCTTTGTCTAACGAAACGAATGATGTTAAGCATTGTTGTTTTCTATGAAATCAAACTTTGTCTTTTATTGCAACTACCGACATCATGCCTAAATTACGATTTTCGGAACGCCTTGATTTGCGGAATTAATTGTTCGATGCCTGTTGACCGGAATTTACCAAAACCTTTGATCGTGTTAATTCCGTGTAGTTGTGATCCTGTTGCACCCCAAGCGGTGACATTTTGTAACCGAAATGGCAAGATGGGCCGCTGGTAATGGCGAGCAAATGCTGTTTCAATGGCAACCCATTGTGAATTGTTGGATTGCTCGGTAAGCATCACAATAACAACGTTCGCATTCCTAATTGCCTTTTGGATCTGAACTCCAAAAGGTGGGCCATTAGTCTCCATGTCGTCACCATCAATCCACACATTGATTCCGGCAGCTTCGAGTTTTCTTACAATTGGGAAGACCGTTCGGTCGTTCCGATGTGCATATGAAACAAACACCTCCTGAGTCGCGTTTTTTGTTCTTATCTGAACAGCAGAATGACGAGGTTCTTCGCCACCTTGCTCTTTTGTCGGGATTAGTGAATATCCGTTAGTAATTCGGAAATATGGATTTGAGTGCTGCAGTTTTCTTCGAATTGAATTTTCCGCTTTAGCAGCGGCGGAGACTGTGTCCGAGAACTTAACAAGTTTACTTTGTAAGTAGGTAGGAGAAACTTTGTTGTTATAGATTACCGCCGCTCCCCATCGAGTGAACACAAAACAGTCGTCTAAGATGATATTCCAGAGTTTCGAAGTAAATCCACGTTTGTTTTCTTTGTAAGGGCCAATATTGACAAATGTCTTGCCACGTTTGCGCAACATATTGTCGAGGATTTGTTCGTTGTTCATAGGGCTTGACTTCCTACGGACTCTGCTTTGTACGAGACTATAAATGCGGCCATTGAAGTTTCTCGCTTTGTGATGTGTAAATGAGTTTGCGTCAGGGTAACGGCCAAAAAATCGATCAACCATAAAAGGCCTTATCTCTGTCCCTAATCAGTATATGTTCTTGCAATGCATAATTGTGTTAAACCGCACCTTCTTCATAGGGGTTTACCCAATAATTTCATCCAATCTGATCTCCTCAGAGCGGTGCAGGGGATTGTACAGCAAATTTAGTAGAGAAAGTAATCGCTGAAAAGAAGCGTATTCTGCCGGATGCCGCGTTGTGCATTGAATACCAAAACCACTCAGTACCCCCTAAAGGATTCGAACCTCTGTTTCTGATCGGAAGGACCAGCGTCCTGGGCCGCTAGACGAAAGGGGCTAAAGCGATTTTTTAGTTTTGTCTGCCCTTGCTACATTGTCAAGGTGATACGCGATCGCGTTATTTGGTATCATATACCCCATCATGGCTAAGAAATCGAACCAAGGTCCGACAAACCATCTCTTTCAGCTACTCGCGAACCCGAGTACGCTGCCACGTACCGGACTCTGTGTCATCCTCGGTACCGATTACTTCTTGCAACGACTGGCACTGAAAACAGTCCAAGTGCAATTCGACAATGAACAAGATGATCCCCACGATGATCAACAAGATGACATGCGTTGGTTCGATGAAAATGCACTCTGGGTCGACGTTATGGATGAAGTCTCCACCGTCACACTATTCGGCGGCGATGGCCCGCGAATCGCCGGAGTTAACGGCGCCGACAAGTTTATCAAAGATTATCGACCGAAACTTGAGAAATATATCGAACGTGAATCACACGCCGGATTATTGATACTCGAAGCGAAATCGTTCCCCGGTAATACAAACCTAGCCAAAAAAGTAAATGCACTCGGTGGCGTTATCGATTGCCGCACACCAACTGGACCACCCGTACGCCAAAACGAACGCCCACTATACGACCTCACGATCAACTGGATCGTCCACTGGACACAACAACAATATCAATTCACACTCAGCAACGATATCGCCGCTCTACTACTCGACCTGTCACAATTCAGTATCGGCCTACTGAACATGAACTGTGTCAAACTAGCGCTGTATCTGCAACCCGGCGACAAACCTACTGCTGAACAAATCCAAGAATATGTCGGTGGCTGGAAATCTCAATCAACCTTTCATATGACCGACGTCGCAGCCGAAGGAAAAGCTGCTTCCGCACTGCTCGAACTGCAACACCTGCGGGCCGACGGTGAAGCCGTGCAAAAAATATTCGGCGGTGTTTCATGGTCACTCAGGCGTTATGTAACCATCACTCGCATTGCTGAACAACTCGAACGCAAAGGCACGCCAATCCTGCAAGCATTGCAACAAGCCACTCGAGAAGTCCTTGGTAATAGCTTCCACTTCCAAGGACAAAAAACAATCGACCATCTACGCCAACTGCGACGACAACGTAGCGGGCAACTACTGAAATGGCTACTCGAAGCCGACCTCGATATGAAAAATCAATTCTCGCAATCGGGACTCCCGCTAGAAAAACTGATGCTGTACCTCGATGAATCCTATCGCACCGGCTTTGAAGCATTACCCATGGCCACGGGCACGGCCAACTAAGGAGCCTAGCTCATGAGCAACGCGCAACACTTTGATTGTCTTGTGCTAGGTACCGGTGGAGTCGGCAGTGCAGCGCTGTACCATTTGGCTAAACAAGGAAAACGCGTGGCTGGTATCGATCGCTTTGGTGTCGCACATGATCGCGGCAGTTCGCATGGCCAAACTAGAATCATTCGTCAAAGCTACTTTGAACACCCTTGCTACGTACCGCTGGTCCAACGAGCGTTCGAGCTGTGGGAAGAACTGCAAGCGGAACATGGACGCGACCTCTATTACCAAACAGGAATCCTGCAAGCGGGCCCTAGTGGCGGTGAGTTGATTCAAGGCGTGTTAGCCAGCAGCGCACAACATGACTTAGCGATCGAGCATATGGACGTTACAGCGGCGAGGAAACGCTGGCCGCAGTTTGCCTTTGATGATGACATGGAAGCAATTTTTGAACAACGCGCGGGATTTCTGCTGGTCGAGCACGCGATCTCCGCTCATATTGAAAAAGCACAGTGGGCGGGCGCGGAATTATTCGTCGGTCACACCATTGGTGAAGTCAAAACGGGTGGGAGTTGCTTAGAAGTGATCACAGATAAGGATACTTTTACTGCAGACTCGGTCGTGGTCACCGCTGGTGCTTGGGCCGCTGATCTACTTCCCGAATTGAATGGCCACCTGCGAATTCTAAAAAAACCTCTGCACTGGTATGCCGCTGATGCAGATTTGTATTCCAATCGATCCGGATGCCCAGCGTTCTTCTTTGAATCTGAGACCGGCGGTTACTATGGATTTCCGAGTATCGATGAACGCGGATTGAAGCTGGCACGACACAGCGGTGGTATCGAGATAATCGACCCGCTGGAATTGGACCGTTCATTAGATTCCGAAGAGCGGGCTTGTGTGGCCGGTTTTTTGCGAAAACATTTGCCTCAGGTCAGCGACCAAGCGACGGATCATACCGTGTGTATGTATACGGTAACCTCGGATTCCCACTTTATAATCGATCACGCTCAGGCGGATGAACGTATCGTGTATGCCGCTGGATTATCGGGACACGGGTTTAAGTTTGCGTCCGCACTCGGGGAGTTGTTGGCCAAAATGGCAAGCGGCGAATCGCACGGCTATGATTTGACACAGTTTTCTGCGCGACCCCGAATTAACGCAAATGAAGGCGAATAGCTACTGTACGGGTTCCGCGGCGATCGCTGAAACTGTGTTGCCCGCTTGGTCGGTCGCGTCCACTTTGATAAACCAAGTACCTGAGGCGTTGGGGTCAAGACGCCAGCGGTAGAATCCGGCATTGGGAATGGCCGTAGAGATTTCCTGCCAAGGTCCCTGTTGTGACTGACTGCATTGCAGGCGAATAGGCCGGTCTGAGAAATTGTCGTCAGTCGCTTCCCACTTTATCAAGATTTCCGGGAAACCGGATTCCACGGTCCGCTCAATATCACCAAGTCGTAACAGTGGTTTCACTCGATCAATTCTTATCCATATATCAGCAATGGCGTCGGCAGTCGGTCGGTCCTTGCCATTTTCTTGGGGCGTGGTGATGAGCGTGATAAACCCGATCGTACCATCGCGTTGGATTTCGACGTCCAGCGGACTCTGGCCATCGTGATCAATACCCCATAGCCCCCAAGTCGTCCCGCCGTCCTCAGTCGCCCATAGCTGAACCTGTGTCGTTTGTGTGGTGGCATTGGAAAGTGCGTAATCGAGTTTGAATCGTGTACGGTTAGTCTGATGTACAGTAGCCTCTGCTGGCGGGCCATTGATAACCGGTTTGGCTGTAGTGACCACTGTCGATTGTGCTGGAGCGGGGTTCGCGAAATCGTTGGCGACTGCCGGTGGTCTAGGCTGGTTATCGGCTGGCCAGTTGATAGCGTCTCGGTGCGGCGCTGCACGTGTGTAAGGGTTTCGCAGCGGCTCGTAAGATTGTGGACGCTGCTGTGAACTAGGAGGGAAATAGATCCGTCGCTCGGCAATCGCCAAATTTCCGGCACCGTCTAACACTTTGACGCGGACCAACGCCATGCGCGTTACTGTCGTCGGTTGCCAACGTCCAACTATTTCTAGTACTCCGGATTCCGTGATGGTCGGACGCTCAACCAATGGAAAAGATTGCCAAGGTGAGTTTGGCGTGGGTTGAATTTCTACGGCGACTTTTTCTGCTATTAGTGTGGCATCTCGGACTTCACACTCCAAGGTAATTTCTCCAGCAGATGTGAGGTTGGTGTGCAGTTCGATGGCTGGCTGTTGAGTGTCTACAAACACACGCATTTGAGGGCGCAGGTTTGTAGGTGTGGTTGTTGATTGTTGAATGCGTGAGCAGAACCAATATTCACCGTCACGCTGGGCCTGAAATCGGAATGCCTTTTTCTCAGAGCCTTGAATCGCTACTGTACGCCAGCTGTTGCCGGAATTCTTTGATACGAATAGAACAATTTTGTCAGTCGATTGTTGTAGTGTATACGGGATCGAGAACTGCGGCGTACGAGTTGTATACAGTTTGGCTACTGGAACTTTATTTACTTCAGTATCACCGGTCGATTGAGCGGATAGGCATGTGACCACGGGCGCAGCACAGAGCAGGATAGCTGCTACAAGAAGATGTTTTGTTGTTGAATACGTCACAATCTGTTGTCCTAGTGCGCACGATAAACTCTATCTAGGATATCGGAGGTTTAAGACGCAAATCTGCATGAAAATCGGCCACTAATCTGGCCAGCAGTGAGTGCGAATGTCTAAAGTTGGGCGCGAGTGTCTTTTACGATTTGCACGTATTGTTTCGCTAAAGCTTCAATTGAGGCGAAATCTCGCTTGTCGACTGCCGCTTGTGATACGAGCGCTCCGCCGACACCTAAGGCGACCGCACCGGCACGTAGGAAATCTGCAGCCGTATTTAGGTCCACACCGCCTGTGGGCATGAAACGACATTGTGGCAATGGTCCACGTAACGCTTTAAGATGAGCGGGGCCACCAATGTCCGCGGGGAATACTTTGAGGATATCAGCACCTGCCTCCCAAGCGGTGACCGCTTCGGTCGGAGTGAAGATTCCTGGCGTTATTACCGTGTCGTATCGGTTACATAGTTTGATGACCTCAACGTCTGTCGATGGCGATACAATAAATTCCGCGCCCGCAAGGATTGCTGCACGAGCTGTTTCCGTATCTAAAACGGTGCCAGCACCTAACAAAACCTTAGTCCCAATTCGACGTTTGACTTCTTTGATGACCTCGATCGCATTAGGGACGGTGAATGTCACTTCCATGACATCGACTCCACCAGCAAGCAGTGCTTCCGCTACGTCAGCTAGCAGTTCACCGGAGTCAGCGCGAATTACCGCGACAATACCGTTGTCCATCATTCTCGTTAGATTATCGTGGGCACTCATCGTTGGGTTCTCGTATAGGCGTTAAGGACAGAGTCGGCGTTGGCGTTATGCACTTTTCTTAACAGGTTTGTTGGTGTCAAAGATTGGCGCCACTTCCTTTTCGGTCGGGCAATTCATACATGATATCAAGCATTACTTCTTCTGTAATGGACCGCAAGCCACGAGCACCAGTCCCTTTATCGACCGCTCGGCGAGCGATCGCGAGGATGGCATCATCGGTGAACTTGAGTTCACAATCTTCCATCCTGAAAAGACTCTCGTATTGACGCAACAAAGCGTTTTTGGGTTCAGTCAATACTCGCTTTAACCCAGCTTCATCAAGTGGTGACAAGGATGTTACGACGGGCAAGCGGCCAATCAACTCGGGGATGAGACCAAATTCAAGGATGTCATCAGATCGTACTTGCAACAACAACTCTGCGACATCGGCTTCTTCGCGATATCCAACTTGCTGACCAAACCCTAATGTTTGATTGCCGAGTCGCTTACGGACGATGTTATCAACACCGACAAATGTCCCACCACATATGAACAGAATATTAGAAGTATCAATCGGAATGTATTGTTGCTCGGGGTGCTTACGGCCACCTTGGGGTGGTACGTTGCAGATCGTACCTTCGAGCATTTTTAGTAGTGCTTGTTGCACGCCTTCACCAGATACGTCACGAGTGATCGAAACGTTCTGTGAGGTCTTGCCGATTTTATCGAGTTCGTCAATGTAGATGATTCCGCGCTGAGCTGATTCGACATCAAAGTCTGCAGCATGTAACAACTTCAACAATAGGTTCTCGACGTCCTCGCCGACGTAGCCAGATTCGGTTAGCGTCGTCGCGTCGCCAATTGCAAAAGGTACGTTAAGCACTCGTGCCAATGTACGTGCGAGCAATGTTTTACCGGATCCAGTTGGACCAACCATGAGGATGTTCGATTTTTCGATTTCGACTTCCTCGTCAGACCATTCGTGGTTCAATCGCTTGTAGTGATTGTGTACGGCAACAGCAAGCACTTTTTTGGCTTGCTGTTGACCAATCACGTATTCATCCATCTTGCCCGAGATTTCTCGAGGTGAAGGAATGTCGGTGATCATATGGTCGTCGCTAGACTTGCGACGGTTCTCGGAATCGATAATCGACGAACATAGCTCGACACATTCGCTGCAGATATACACATCGCCAGGTCCTTCAACTAGGGGACCGACGTCACGATAGCTTTTGCGACAGAATGAACAGAATGCGTTTTTCTTGGAAGGAGATCCAACTTTGTGGTCTCCTCCGTCTTTACCGGATGACATGACGACTCCTTGTACACTTGCATTGAATCCGTCCAAAACGATGTTTGGGTGATCGCAAGCGATGGGGCTTAAGGTGTACGTCCGTAATAAGTGCTGTTTAGCAGAAAAATACGGAGTACTTGTGGTCAACTACCATCCATGACTTATTGACGCGTATCTATTATATATACATTATGCATTGCAGTACTGATCTTCCCGACCAGTGCGTGTCATATGAGTGTCGCATGAAAGGTACATCCATAACTATCTAATGATGATAGTAATCGCTGTAACTTGACTAACCCGAACAGTTGGCATTAACCGTCGGATTCGTCCTCCGCAGGAGGTGGATCTTCGGGTTGCGACTGCTGGTGTTCGAGTTGTTGTTCCAACACTGTTTCTATAGTTCGGAATTCTTTGTCCGAAATGTCACCCTGGGAATGAATTTCTTGGAAATTGTCTAGGTGTTCCTCGGGGCCTGGTATGTCTTGATCGATGCGATCCCGATAATTGGTCACCAGGTAGTAGGCGATGGTAGTTAGGATTGCCAGAACCGTTACACCTAGTACAGCCCGCGCGGCTGGAGTTTCGAGTATTTCCATGGTTATTCCTGTCTCAATCGTGAAAGCGAATAATCCGCATATGTTGTATTATCGTCGTGCCGCCGTAGATTTCAAGCGTTAGCATGCAATGCGAAGTACAACGGATGTCATTGAGTTTATGGTTCTCTCGGCGTTTGGTTAAGCCATGTCTAATAGTACTTGGATGCCACGATCGAGCGTTTCGTCGCTGGCGGCATAGGATACCCGGAAGTGGCTGTCATGATTACTGAAAATGTTGCCCGGTATGAGCAATAGATTATGTTCGATCGCTCGAGTCGTAAAATCAGTTGCGGTGCCGCTGGGTACTTTCGGAAATACGTAAAACGCACCACCAGGAGTTTCGATTTCATACTTGGCACTTAATGCTGCGACAATCCTATCACGTTTACCACGGTATTGGTCTACATGCTCGCCAACACCAGTATCCATCGCCGTCAAGCCAGCCCACTGCACAGGTTGCGGTGCACATACAAAGCTATATTGCTGTATCTTGATCATTACATCAATGACCTCTTGAGGGCCATGTACGACACCTAACCGCCACCCAGTCATCGCGTGACTTTTAGAGAAACCATCGATGACAATTGTTGCCGGATTGAATTCTGCGGGGCTTACGAAATTGTCGTCGTAAGTGAACTCACGATATATTTCATCGGATATCAGAGCGATATTATGTTGCTCACAAATACGCGCTAGGCCAGCCACTTCTTCCTGGGTAGCAACATATCCGGTTGGATTGGACGGACTGTTTAGCAACATAAGTTTAGTTCGGTCAGTGATCGCCGCTTCAACTCGCTCAAGATCAATGCGAAAGTGAGGATAGGTATCGATTAAGATCGGCACTCCGCCGACGAGTTGTACCAGCGGTTCGTACATCACGAAAAATGGATCAAACAAAATAACTTCGTCACCGGGATTCACCAGTGCTTGCATCGCCAAAACCAGTCCACCGCTGGTACCGCTGCTAACGAAAGCTTTACGGTCGTCATGTGGATATGTGGCATCAATTGCTGCTTGAAGTTTTTCCCGTAGCGCTGGGAGTCCTTGTGTTGGCGTATAACCATTATGTCCTGAATTGATGGCATCGATACAAGCTTGTTTCACTGCCGCAGGAACTTCAAAATCTGGTTGGCCAATGGACAGATTGATCGGGTCTGTCGATGGCGAGGCTGCGTTGAGAAATCCAAGGTATCATAGGTGTCTGTGTCTTGGTTATTTAGTGGTCGTAATCAAAAGCCGAGGTTGATTCCAGTTCATGTGTCGAGCGCTGTCGGTGGTATGCTTGAATTTGTCATCGTCAACGTCATACAGAAACAGCGGGGTTTGACTTGCAACGGAGAGTGCGATTTGAGGTATATCACAAATGCGACTGACGTTGAAGAAATAAGGTCCCTCTCTGTGTGTGCTCGGTAATTTTGTGAGATGTAATTCCGCAACGCCGTTTTGAAATAACGTGGCATACAGTGATACACCGGCCATACGTCCTGTTGCGTGCAGTGTTGTTCTGGTTTCCTTGTTAAATCCAGTGACCTGGGTTATGGCTTTAATGGCTTGCCGCACGTCCCAAACTTGCATCGATTCTAACGATTCGCCTAATAAATAGAAACGGCGTTGATGTTGGACTTGCTTTTTAACAGATTGGTCCCAAATCGTCGGGCCGACTCCTCGCGGAGCGACGTAAGCCATCATCACCGAATTTTTCAATAAACGTTGCTGTAGTTTTTCGAAGTGATCTTGCGACGATGCATCCTGCTCTACGAAATGTTCGCCACGTAACGCGTCTCGATCACCAAAGGCATCTCGATACAACGAGAGAAAATCGTTCCAGCCATCTTGGTTCAATACGCTGAGCTCACAAGTTTTGGCTTGAGTCAGTTTTTTGTCATGCACAACATAGAGATTCAGTGGGATCGCCGCTTGGCTTTGATAGACATAGACGGACATAACCAATCCCTCTGCATATGAATCCGTGGCTCGCTGAGGTTGCAAGGTAGCAGAGTTCTTTGGCCAAGCAGCAAAGCTCTTTTCAAGTAACGACTGTTTAAGTGACTTGGTTATCTGTGCTAACTCCTGTTGCGAGGTGACCACTTCGGGAGCAACGGCAGTTGGTACAAAAGATTCTGATATCTCCGTGTTCACTTGGTCGGTTGGCAGTTTGTCAAAGACTTTGAGATCCGCTGGTTCAAAGAATTTGTCGGCTTGGTTTCGTAATAAGTCAGTTTGCCCGTCTTTGAGGTAGTAATTGAACCAGCGAAACGCGTGCACGCGCAGTTCTTGTGTGTCTTGATGAGGTCCGGATGTAATGTGTAATGAAAATTTGTCACTTGCGTCGAGCAGATCGTAGACTTGCGATACTTTTCGGAACGTCCGGTAGACACCATCAAGCGGAAAGATACGATCGTTGTCGGTGTTACTGAGCAACAGTGGGCGAGGGGCTACTAGTGCAGCAACCATCGGGTAGTCCCATTGATAAGTGTTTACCATAAACATGCAGTCACAATGGCCTTCAACTGTGCCATCGACAACGTGATTACGCAAGTCGGTTGTGCCCGCCACCGGAACGGCTACTTTGATCCGCTCGTCCAGTGCAGCGATCCACCAACTATACGCTCCGCCGCCACTACGGCCCGTGACGCCTAATCGGTCACCGTCGACTTCCGGTCGCGATTGCAAATAATCTAACGCGCGGATGCAATTCCAGGCTTCTACTCCAGCAGGCGTATAACCGCGGTTTAACCACCACCATTTATCGTAGCGATAGGTCCCGTGGTGTATTCCCTCGATTTCGCCAAGTTGGAGCGTATCAATAGTTAGGCAAACATATCCATTACGAGCGAACCACGCACCGTGATGTTGGTAATGCGCTTTGGCACCGTAGGACACTCCGTTAATCTTGACTTGACCGTGACCACACACATATAGAATCGCCGGCAATTTGTTGTCAATTTCATGGGGTACATAAAGATTGCCTGTCACATAAAGACCGGGTCGTGACTGAAAGTGTATTTTTTCCACTCGGAACGATTCATGTTTCGTCGTGCCGGTAATGACTGCATTGAGTGGCGTCTTTTTGGGGAAGGGGTTGAGCCCCAGCATATCCTTAAGTTGGGTCAGGTGTTTTTCACGTTGTGTGAGCCAATCTTCCTTTGTTTCAATGCCTGCTAGCCAACGGTCTTCGATCGCAGACGTTTGTTGCGCAAAGTATTTGGCAATCATGGCATCACCACGGGACGTGTTGAGAGTTGGCTCTTGGGCGGAGGCCGGTGAAAAAGCGGTAAAGTACAACAGCGTCAGACAAATGAATGTGCGCATCAAATCAATTCCAAATATCAGATAATGTTTAGTGTAATTACCTGTATTGTAATCAATTTAGGACCGGCTCGACAGAGATTGCGTACTAGAAGCTTATCGTACGCGGCAGCGGAATGTGATACTGCCAGCTTCGCCGACGGCGAGCGGTTCAGCGATCTCCCAGCGGAGAATCAATGAATCTTTCACGGTATCATTAGCGAAGAATTTTCCGGCAACATCGCATGATTGTGTATCCTCGATATAGACCAGACGTCGACTGAGGTGATCGACAATGGTTACATTACTGACGGGTTGGTCTCCGACGTTTTTGAACGCGATCATAAATTCAAGTTCATCTCCGGGAAGTGCGGTTAGGCTCGACGAAGTCTTCTTGATTTCTAAGCGGCTTTTACCGTCAGCAATCTCATAATGGAATGTCGATTGCATTTGGTTTTGCCCAGTAACTTTGTAGGGCATGAAGTCTTTGACATAGACTTTGACAGTTTCTTCGTCTGTCGCAGTGATGGCCGTTGTGTTCTGCATGCTCAAGCGGGCTTCTTGTGAGTTTTGGATACGTATTCGAGTATTGAGCAGCAATCCGTTTTCGGGCTTTTGACGTTGACTGCCTTCGAGGCTGGCAATTCGATACTCGACATCGCGAGCTTTAGATTCGTCGCGATACAATCCCGTTCGGCGGTTGCTGATATTCCGTCCTGCTTGTTCACGTTGCAAAATCTGCTCGCTCCCAAGATTCTCTTGGGATGCGGCGAGTTTCAAGGGATTATCCACTCCTGAAGCGTGATCTCGGTGTAGGTATTGCGAGGCGCCTCTGATATGACGCACGGATGAAAATCGAGGGGCGTAGATCGGGATTAGGTTTGTCGGTTGAATGGCGATTTTTCCGTCGCCAGTGTGGTAATGGACGATCGTGTCCTCTTCGTCGAGGTTATGGATGCTGAGGTCCGGTGCTACGTTGACTTGCTGCCGAGAGTCGCCGCCTTGATAGACATATTCGTCTTCGGGCCAAGGCTGTGAGATTTGTGGTGGCGACCAATTAGCGGGGTAGGGTGCACCTGGGTGAACAATTGAAGTCGGGCCACCGGTTTCGGCCGATAGAGGGATGCGGGCGATCGGCCCAGTTGTAACGGTGTCCGAGGAATTTGGTGCGACTTGAGGTTGCTGATAGCTGATTTGCTGAAGCGAACTGTTTGTTTGTAGTATTGGATTGATGGGCGATTGTGGGTCAACTGGTGAAACATCGGAAATCTGCACCGTTGCGGTGGGGCGGATTTGTTGCTGCGGTAGGTTGCAGGCGGTTAAGCAGACAACCAGAGTAGCCAGTGCAGTGAACCGTAATTGCAGTCTGTGGGTTTTTGAAAGCATGATGGAATCAACGAGGGATGGAATAGGATACGGGTCGTGCGGCTGTCGGGGTTAAGGGAGCGACATGGACTGGGAATCCGGCTGAAGTATTGGCTGCCGGTAGTAACGGAGTGGCAATGATCTGGATGGGAGGCGAGGAAAACATAAACCTGCCAGTTTGTGCATTGAGTTGGGGCGAACGTGATCCGATCCGCAATATCGCGACAGGGCGACCGAGTTTGTCAGCAACATGTAGTGGGTCTTCGGTGTAGCCAATATCCAATGTGCGTTGCCGACCGATGGGTTCGTCCACTGGAATCGGGTTCGTCGGATCTTCGAGATAAATCACCCGCGTCACATACAAACCTTGCGTAGCCATCTTAATTTCGCGGAGTGAGAATTGAATTGGAATAGCGAATTTGGCTTCCAAGCCACGCGGCGGGTAAATGCGATTGACGACTTCGATACTTGGGAAGACTTCAATGCCCTCAAGGCCTGGAATATTCGTTACCTTCATGCGGTAGACAGCACCAATGAGCATGCCGGCTTTAGTGGGCGCTAAAAGCGACGGTCCAAATTGGCCGTTTGCTACAAAGGCGATTTGGGTCCCTTGGGGCGCTCGAACTTCGATCGGTTGAAAGTAGCCTGGAATCGGTCCGCCTCGTAACAGCATTCCTTGGCCGATTTGACCAGGTGGATGTAAACCGGAGTCGCGAAAATGTTGGTCGCGCAGTGAAGATGGCTCTTGAGCTGAGGTAGGCATCGTGGACACTGTGGTGATGCAAATTAATGCGACGTACAGCAGCGGGTTCAGCTTGAGGTTTTGCAGAAGTCGTTTCATGTGTGAGACGGAAATGGGGGCTTAGGGGGTAACGAGTTTGCAACGTGTCTTTTAGCTAGGCAAACCCACTGCTGAATTATCAACAGTGGGCGGGCCTATAAATCTGTGTGTTGGAAATTTGCTTACGGAATCAATTGATTACGTACTGCACTTGGTTGAATATTTCGCGCGGTCGGTGTGAAGCTGTGTTCACGGATGCGAACTTCACTAACCGGTTTGGGATAACTGTAACCCGGTACTTGACGCATGTGCACATTGAAGTCATTAACAGGTGCTGGCATGTTGACTTTGGTGTGGTTATGAATCGTATAGCTTTTAAGACCAGCAGGTCCACCAAGTGGTAAATGTGGTGGTCCCGGAATACCAATGTTGGTAGCGGTGATTGGAGTTCCCCAAGGTGCTGTTGTGGCGCCCGCGACGTAACCGCCTTGGACTCTACTTGGAATCGCCATCTGACCTTGCTGTGGCATTGCCCCGTAAAATGCAGCAGGGTTAACTGCTGCAGCAGGGTTAACTGCTTGAACCTTATTACCCATGCGAATAATCGCCATGATGCTACCGCGACGGTCGGCTTCGACAATCGGATCATCGCCTGGATCAAGTCGCGTGCTGACCAATGTTTCTACGTTGGCTAAGGCGAGGTCTTGGAATTCCGGATCTGGTAGGTAAATGACTTTGGTGACATAGTTACCCGTGGCAACTTGGTCAAAGTCCTCATTGGTGAACTGCACAGGTACTGCGTTATGGTCGAGGTAGGCTGCTGTACGTGGGTTAATCGGAGCGACTTCGATTGTCGGGAATAGTTCCACGGCTTCATGGCCAGGGATGTTGCTCAATTTCATACGTACCATATTTCCGTTGGTTCCAACGTGAAAATCAAAACGCGCTGGTGCAATGAGCGATTGACCCGAATAGGAACCGTTGCCAGTGGTGTCGAGGTCGATTTGCATGCCGTCAGGATTATTGAAAATCGCTTGGATCGACATTCCCGCTGCTGCCGGTCCCTGCTGCATCATCATGGCAACCGGTTGTGGAGGCATCAGGACGCCTGGTCCAGGGCCATCAACGCCAGGGCCGGGGTGAGCAAGTTGCTCAGCAGGTGGTAGATTGTGTTGTTGCATTGTTCCGCAACCAGTTGTCAAAAGTGCGGCAATGGCGATTACTGCACAGATTCGTGGGATAGTCATTATTTTGCCCCTCATTGCGGTTTTAAAAGCACACAGATTCATTTGATTTGCCAAGTTTCGTATTAAGTGGT
>LWDU01041131.1_pt1 | contig 32532 bp, 29 predicted proteins | sample 727161 | NCBI WGS metagenome assembly LWDU01 (sample SAMN04566230, study PRJNA314399) | hydrothermal vent metagenome | isolation source: deep sea hydrothermal plume seawater | place: Mexico: Gulf of California, Guaymas Basin | collected 2004-07-11 | reverse complement strand
AATATAACCTTTTTGATCTTTTGTTAATTTATGCTCTGCTGGATAAATCCAAATTCTGGACTGGTCAGCAGTAGTATTAAAATCAACTAACATTATATATTTTCTGCAATGAGCTCTGCAATGTCTTTCACCTGAGCCGCACCTTCATTTACTGCCATTACTCCGTCTGTCATCATAGTGTTGCAAAACGGACAGCCAGTAGCAATAATATCTGGCTTCAAACCCAAGGCCTCCTCTGTTCTGTTGATATTTATATCCTGCGCTCCAGGTTCAGGTTCCTTAAACATTTGCGAACCTCCTGCCCCACAACAAAATGATCTACTTTTTGTTCTTTTCATTTCAACCAATTCCACTCCTAATGATTTTATCAAGTCTCTTGGCGCATCATATACATTATTGGCTCTACCCAAATAACAAGGATCATGATAAGTAACTTTTTTATCCTTTAAGTTTGCTGAAATAGTCAATTTGCCTTCTGAAACTAATTCTGCAATAAATTCAGTGTGATGCTGCACTTTATAATCTCCACCAAGGCCTTTGTATTCATTTTTCAGGATATTATAGGAATGAGGGCAAGCAGTAACTATTCGCCTTACATTATAGGTATTCATAACCTGAATATTTGTCATAGCTTGCATTTGAAACAAAAACTCATTTCCTGCACGCTTAGCTGCATCTCCAGAGGATGATTCTTCAGCACCTAAAACCCCAAAATTCACCCCTGCCTTATTCATAATCTTTACAAAAGCTCTAGTAATCTTTTTTGCTCTATCGTCAAAACTACCAGCAGAACCTACCCAAAAAAGAAGATCTGCTTCTTTTCCTTCAGCCATAAACTCCGCCATTGTTTTAACTTGTAATTCACTCATTTCTTAAGGTTTAAAAACTTGAATAGTAGCTTCCTTATCAATAAGGTCGGTAAATTTACCATCAAATCTGGTAGCCCTAACAATATGATTATCTACCCAATGATAATTCCCTCCTCTTGGCTTTCCCATAAGTAAGCCATGGTACTTAAAACCATTCTCTTTTAGCCAAACTTCTGTTACATCTCTATGCTCTTCCACTCTTGAAGTGAAAAAGGTAATGTAATGCCCCTGATCATACCAATTATTTAAAGTTTCCAAAGCATCAGGATACAAATTAGCAGTAACCATTCTTTCTGGCTCTTCATTGGGAATATCATCACATACTGTACCGTCAATATCAATCAAATAATTTTTGATATCATCTGGCAATACTGGAGAAATATGTTCCCCGTCTACTATCTTTTCTACTAATTTATTCATCTTTCCAATTTAATCTGTCAGCTGCCGAGAATTGCCAAGGCGCTCCATTATTTTCTACATTATTAAACATCATATTCAGCTCTTGTGGGGCAGCCGACTGCTCCATTACTAAATGTCTTCTTAAATCCACTATAATTGAAAGAGGATCAATATTTAAAGGACAAGCTTGAGTACAAGCGTTGCATGTTGTGCATGCCCAGAGCTCTTCAGCAGAGATGTAATCGTTTAATAGTGATTTATTGTCATCATAGTCCTTACCGTGCTTATCAATGTTTTTACCCACCTCTTTTAGCCTTTGCCTAGTATCCATCATTATCTTTCTTGGAGAAAGTAATTTCCCAGTCTGATTAGCCGGACATTCTGAGGTGCATCTTCCGCATTCAGTACAGGAATAGGCATTCATTAATTGCACCCAATTTAAATCAGTTACATCCTTTGCTCCAAATGCTTCTGGTGCAGGTGCATCAGCAGGTGGCGTTGCGTACGGATCGGCATTTGGATCCATCATTAATTTAACCTCACTAGTTACTGAAGGTAAATTTTCCATTTTACCCAAATTTTCAATATTTGAAAAATAAACATTAGGGATAGACATAACGACATGAAAATGCTTAGAATACGGAAGTTCATTTAGAAATATCAGTACTAGCATAATATGTGTCCACCAACTGATATTATGAAGTAGATGTAAATCCCAATTAGCAAAATAAGGAAGTAACAAATTACTTACAGGAAAAAAACCAAAATAACTATCAGGATGAATTCCAATATATCCAATATTCATTGTAAGTAGTGAAATCATCAAAAACACGATAATAACCAAAGCAATTATTGCATCAATTGAGGATGATTTCTTCATCTCTTTACCTGAAAACCGCTTTATCTTTAAAAATAATCTTCTGAACATAAACATAAGACAAGACACTAAAACCAATACCGCCATAACATCTCCTGAAGCAGTGGCCATATCATAGAAACCACCCAACACACCAAAAGACCTGTCCAAATTAAAAATGCCATCTACCATCATTTCTACTGTTCCAATAGTGATAACTAAGAAACCCCAATAAACAAGAGCATGTAAAATTCCTGATGCAGGACGTGCAAATAGCTTAGTTTGCCCAAAAGCTATCTTTAATAATATCTTGGTGCGCTTTAATGGTTGATCAAAACGATTTTTTGATTTTCCTAATCTGATATTACGAACAATCTTCCATAAATTAAATGAGAAAAAACAAAGAGCTGCAATAAGAATACAAGAGAAAATAAGATTTGACGTCTCCATTACTCTTTGGTTTTCCCCCTTTCATATCCTTTACTTCCTCCAATAATTGAAAAGTTAACATACCTACTAGGATTATTTTTAATATCTTCTATTAATGCAGCTAATTCACGAGTTGATTTTTCGAAATTAGCGTAAATCTTATCATCCTTCAACAATAAACCAATACTCCCCTCTCCATTATTAATCTTTGAAGTAATTTCACTCACATTTTTTAGTGTCTGGGCAATATCTGCTTTTGCTAATGAATCAGAAAGTGAAGCAAAATTTGTTAATATGGTTTTTATCTCTCCATTACTACTTTCCAGATTAGTTGTAATTGATTCTAAATTTTGAACAACTTTTGAAATTCGTTCATCATTTTTGTTTACCAAACTATCCACTTTAAGCATAGTAGACGACATTAACAAAAAAGTTTCATCTAAACTTTGGAAACTATTTCTTAAACTTTCTCTAGTGTCTTTATTAAGTACGGTTGTAATAATAATCATAACAGAATCTACAGAAGCAATCAACTCTTCAGCTTTATTTTTTAAAGGCACTATTTGTGCATTTACCTCAGACTGCAAAGTTCCTTCAATATCACTAAGCAAAGTATCTCCTATTGCCAGAAAATCGCTAGCATCACCCAGTATTAAAGCAATACTTTTAGTACCCATCAAATCTTGATTTACAATCTTACATACGGTATTGGAAGCCATATCAAATTCTTGTTCAATACTTATGGTCACTAAAAGATTTTGATTATTTTCAATTAACAATGCGATATCAGTAACCATGCCTACTTTATAGCCATTTACCATTACAGGACCCCCTACCTTCAAACCTCTTATATTTTCATAAACTGCATAAAAATTTCTATTATTATGTAGGATATTTATCCCTTTCAGGTAATTTATGCCGAATACAAGAGCAATAATTGTAACAATCGCAAGTAACCCTATTTTTATTTCTTTATTCATGACTATTATTTTTAGATTGCAAGTTTAATGCTTCTTTTGTTGAAATTCGGTTTCCTTTGAAAAAAGCTACAACAAAAGCCCCTTTAAATCCTTTTTTTTTCATTTTTATTTTTAACTTATCTATTGCTAATTTATCGGTTTCACTTCCAACATAATATCTAAATGTTCCGTTTAACATTTCCTCTTCAGCATTAATCTCTTTGAATAAAGCATCATTCAACATTGATTTTAAGTAAGTGCCTATTTGTATTTTAAACACAACTTTATCAGTAGTAATTTCTTCTTTATGCTTAGGGATATTTGTTGTTTTTTCTTTCTCTACTGTAATTGGCTTAATTACTTCTTTTACTGAAGAAACATCTTCAAAGCTTTCTTTATAGGCTCTAAAAGCCCTAAAAATTGCTGAAGCCAGATAGTCTTGTCCTTTCTCCGAATGCAAGAAGTCTTCTTCCTTAGGATTAGTTAGAAAGCCACATTCAATAAGAATAGAGGGCATATTAGCTCTACTTATCACATAAAAAGGAGCTTGCTTTACTCCTCTGCTTTTTCTATTTGCTCTAGTAGAAAATTGTGCCTCTATCTCTTCAGCAATATGCAAACTCTGGTCCAAGTGTGTATTTTGTGTCAAACTGAATATTATATAACTTTCAGGAGAATTAGGGTCAAAACCATCATAATTCTCTTTATAGTCGTCCTCCAAATAAATTACTGCATTTTCCTTCATTGCAATATCCATATTAGCCTTTAACTTACTCATCCCCATGACATAAACCCCCGCCCCGTAAGTATCAGGATTAGTAAAAGCATCACAATGTACAGAAATAAATAAATCTGCATTATTATTATTTGCAAGTTGAGTTCTTTCCCGGAGCTCTAGAAAATCTTCATTAGTCTTTCTGGTATATATAATTTTTATCTCAGGAAAATCTTCTGTAATATACGCTCCTAATTTTAATGAAATATCTAATGCAATATGCTTTTCGGTTTTCTTATACCTGCCTGTGCCCAAATTTCCAGGATCATGACCGCCATGACCAGGATCAATTACAATTGTCCTTATTTTACTATTTGTCTTTTCTTTAACATTAGCAAAAGATGAGCTAAGAAATAAAGCACCCAATAAAAGCAAGCCAATAGCGTTTCTAGAAAATATATGATATAAATTAATTATTTTTGACACGATTTTTTGCAATTGCATTTGATACAAATATAATACTAAGATTGGACTTACTCAGCCTAAAAAGATACCTATTATTTTTCTTATTAACAGGATTAATTAACAATTCTTCTGCTACTAACATCCTTATTCTTAGCGACACAACAACACAAAATTCTTTTTTTGAAGATGACATACAAAAAGATGCTAAAGATTCAATTAAACTAGATATCATCAAACAAAAAGCATATTTGTATGGTAATGCCAAGATTAAATATCAACAAACAACTATTACTGCAGCTTACATTGAGATTGATTGGAGCACAAATACCATTTTTGCCACAACAGCTAATGACAGTCTAGGGAATAAAATTGGACACCCTGTTTTCACAGAAGGAAATGAAAGCTTTAAAGCCCATGAAATTATATATAATTTTAAAAGTAAAAAGTGTAGGGTAAAACAAATTACTACCAAAGAAGGAGAAGGTTATATTTTAGGAAAAGTAGTGAAGAAAACAGAAGATGATATTTTTTACCTAAAAAAAGGAGATTACACTACTTGTGATTCCGAAAAACCTCACTATGCAATACGTGCAAATAGAATTAAAGTTATTCCAGGCAAAAAAATCATAACTGGACCTGCTTATCTTACTTTTTTTGGTATTCCTACTCCTCTTTTATTTCCATTTGGATATTTTCCAAATAATGATAAAGAAAGTTCTGGGATTTTAATCCCCTCTTATGGAGAGTCAGCAAGTCTTGGTTTCTTTTTACAAAATGGAGGATACTATTTTACTTTGAACGATAAAATGGATTTATCTTTAAAGAGTGATATTTACACTAAAGGAAGTTGGGCGTTACGCTCACAATTGCGTTATAAAAATAGATACAGATATAATGGTAATTTAAATTTAAGCTATGGGAACATGCTAAATAGTGAGAAGGGATTTCCAGATTATAGTAGTAAAAAGGACTTTTTCATAAGATGGAGGCATCAGCAAGACCCAAAAGCAAATCCTGCCTTACAATTTTCAACAAATGTAAATGCGGGAAGCAGCACCTTTCATAAAAACAACTCCTATAATGCAAACGACTATTTAAGCAACACTTTTACCTCTAGTGTAAGTTTAAGTAAACGATGGGGAGGAACTCCTTTAAACCTCACATCAAACTTAAATCATAGCCAAAATACTAAAACCAAAATGGTAAATTTAACTATTCCAAATATCACTTTTAATATGAGTCGTATTTTTCCATTTAAAAAATTAGGAAAGCAAGGAAAATCACATTGGTATGACAAAATAGGAATTAGTTATGCTGTGAATACTAAAAATGACATTACTATTGCTGACTCATTATTATTTACAAAAAATTCCTTTGCTAATTTCAGAAACGGAATGAAACACACTATTCCTATTAGCACTTCAGTAAAAGTGCTAAAACATTTTACACTTACCTCTAGGGTAAGTCTAACAGAAAGATGGTATTTGTCACAAATTCAAAAAAGTTGGGACGGAAACTCAGTGATTACTGACACATTGCATAAATTTACTAGAGGACATGATTATAGTTTTTCAACAGGATTAAACACTAAAATTTATGGATTGATTCAATTTAATAAAAGTAAAATTTCAGCCATAAGACATGTGATTACCCCAAACCTCTCCTTTAGTTACAAACCAGATTTCTCAGAAGAAAAATATGGCTATTACAAAACAGTACAAAATGATGAAGCAGTAGGAGGTTTTGAGGAATATTCAATAATGCAAAATGGCATATTTGGCAGGCCATCACAAAGGAAAAGCGGAAATATTAATTTTAGTTTAGGAAATATACTTGAAATGAAAACCAGAAGTAAAAAGGATGCAGTTGAAAGTTTCAAAAAAATAAAACTTTTAGAGAGTTTAAATATCTCGAGCTCCTATAATATTTTTGCTGATTCCTTAAATATGAATGATATTTCATTAAATGCAAGAACGCGCTTATTGGATATATTGGATATCACTTTTATAAGTAAATATGACCCCTACATTACAAATAAAGAAAAGTCAGGTAGAATAAGTCAGTTTGAGTTAGCTACTAATAATCGAATAGCAAGACTTAAATCATTTACTACTTCAATTGGTTTAAACATAAATGATAAAAGTTTTGCTTCAAAAAAGGAAAAGGAAGAGGAAGAGGAAGAAAAAGAGAAAGAAGATGATGAAAGAGACTTCTATAGTATTCCATGGAATTTGACTGCCAATTATTCGCTGATCTATAATAAAGGACATAAATCTTCAGCTTTTGCTGATACCACCCAATCACTTAATTTTTCTGGTAATTTTAAAATTACTAAAAAATGGAAAATAGGTTTTCGCTCAGGTTATGATTTTGACGAAAAAGATTTTACTTACACGTCAATTGATATTTATAGGGATTTGCATTGTTGGGAAATGCTCTTTAATTGGATTCCTATAGGATTTCATCAAAGCTATACCCTTACTATTAGAGTAAAGGCTGCTGCCTTAAGAGATTTGAAATTTGAAAAGAGAAAAGATTGGTTTACTCCTGATTATAATTAAGCTAACACCCAATTCTTTATCATTTGCAAACCATATTCTGTTAAAATTGACTCAGGATGAAATTGTAAAGCTGTTACATCATAAATTTTATGCCTAAAAGAAGTAATAATTCCTTCTCCATTTTCAGATGAAATTACTAAGCAATCTGGGAAACTTTCTTTTTCAACTACCCAAGAATGATAGTGCGCAACTTCAAAGCACTCTGGCAAATTTCTAAAAACTTTACAATTTTTATATTGTTTCAATTGAGAAGTTACTCCATGTTTTACTTGTTCTAAATTAGCTAAAGTTGCTCCGAAATACTCTGCTATTGCTTGATGCCCTAAACAAATTCCTAAAATTGATTTATTCCCTATAACTTTATCTAGTGTTTGTAAAAGTATAGGATGTTCGGATGGCAAACCAGGGCCTGGAGATAATATAATTTTTTCAAATTCATCAATACAATTTAAATCAAGTTTATTCCCTCTTATCACCTTAACTTCTGCTGAAAACTGCTCAACATAATGCTTTAGATTATAACTGAAAGAATCATTATTATCTATAATTAATACCTTCAACTATATCTTTGGTTTTAAGAAAAACTGTCTTACTTTTTGTAATGGTTTTTTAATTCTAATAAACATTGGTTTATTCAATTGGTTTTTAGTCCAAGCAAGCCCATCTTCTTTGTTAGCTTTTATCCTATTCATTAAAGACGAATTACTCGCCCCTCCCATTCTCATATTTACCAAAATCATTGGAATATATTTGACTGATATATTCTGTTTATACAATAGCTTTAAAATCATCTCATAATCTGCAGCCCTTTTTAACTCAGTATTATATAGCCCAAATCTATCATAAATCGATTTTTTAACAAAAAATGTAGGATGAGGCAACATCCATCCATTCTTTATTTTAAAAGCACTATAGTCACCTGCTTGCCAATATCTAACTATCTTATTTTTATTATAATCCCTTACATACACTAAATCACCATATACAGCATCACATTGATTATTGACAAAGGTCTTAGCAACATTACTCAATATAAAATTATTTGGATAAAAATCATCTGAATTCAATATCCCTATTAAATCTCCTGAAGCTGCTTTAATTCCTTTATTCATCCCATCATAAATACCATGATCTGATTCTGAAATGAAATAAGTTATTTTCTCGCCAAAGGATTTAATAATCTCTACCGTACCATCACTAGATCCTGCATCAATAATAATATATTCAATATTCTTATAATCTTGAAGCAATATACTTTCAATTGTATCTTGAATAGTTTTAACACTATTAAAAGCAACAGTGATGATGGAAATCTTAGGGTTTTTATTCATTTTTATTAATTATAAAAACATGACAATTACCTGAAGTACGCGCATAATCCCCTATGTTACAATTATTATTTTTACACCACATACTCACCTCTTTTTTGGATTGGAAAGTGGCAATAGGAGTAATGAAATAATCAAAGAAAATATTTCTAGTTTCAACCAGAAATAATTTTTGTTTCTTAAAAATTTTATACATTAAGTGATGAAAGTTCACAAAAATATTTTCAACAATCATTTTGCCTAATTTTACTTTATTCATTAATCGAAATAACCCGCCTACTACATGATAAACAATAGGATAATAACGATATTTCTTATAAACAGCAAGGTATAACTTTCCTGAAGGCTTTAATACTCTTACACATTCTTTAAAAGCTCCAATTGTATCACCAGTATGATGGCAAACCCCATCACTAACAACAATATCAGCAGTCTCATTCTTTAATGGAATCGCTAAATTATTTCCTTCAATCAATTCTAAGTTCTCACTTTGAACAAAATCTTTAGCAAAACTTAAGGATTTTGCACTTAAATCTACCCCAATAACTTTAGACGCATACTTTGAGGCATAAACCAAGTTCCTGCCACAGCCGCAACCAATGTCATAAAATACTTTACCAGCATTCTTCTCCATCAATCCCTTTAGTAAAGGATTCATATTTGCAATTATCTCCTGTTTTGAAGAATAACCATATTCAAAAGGCGTATTATCATAAAATGTCTTTTGTTTCATATTTATCTTTCTACAACTACATTTTCCATCACTAACACATCCATTTTTGTACGCAAAAAACAATCTATCGCCTCTTTTGGTTCGTTTACAATAGGTTCGTTTTCATTAAAAGAAGTATTTAACAATATCGGTACCCCCGTTTTTTCAGCAAATTTACTAATTAATTTATGATATCTTGGAGAAATTTCAGCATCAACTGACTGCAACCTACCGGTACCATCAACATGGGTGACTGCTGGGATTTCAGCATGCTTTTCTTTTTTAATATCAAATACTTTTTCCATAAAGGGAACTGTATCATTTTGCGCAAAATAATCACTTACCGCTTCTTTTAAAATAGAAGGAGCAAATGGTCTAAAACTCTCTCTCCTTTTAATTTTTTCATTTAATAACTCTTTTGCATCTACTCTTCTTGGGTCAACAAGAATTGACCTATGACCTAATGCTCTTGGCCCAAATTCAGCTCTTCCCTGAAACCAACCAATCACCCCACCATCAACTAATTTATTAGCCACTTTTTCGAATAATTCATCATCTGATAAAACAGTATACTTAACGCTTTTTTCCTCTAAAGCATTGATAATTTCTTCTTGTGTCGCTTTTTTTCCAAAATAAGCTGTAGTAGTTTCAGGTAATCTATTCTTCCCTAAAATCTGATTGTATAAATACAAGGCCGAACCAATTGAAGTTCCTGCATCATGACCTGTAGAAGGAATATAAATATTCTTAAAGGGTGTGTTTTCTAATATCTTACCGTTTGCTACTGAATTCTGAGCAACCCCTCCTGTTATACAAATATTATCTAATCCTGTTTTACTATGCAAATGGTTAAGCATATGAAAGATTACATTTTCAGTAAACCTCTGTACAGATGTCGCTAAATCAATATGCCATTGCTCTAACTTATCTCCTTTAACCCTAGGTTTTCCAAATAAACTTTCCCAATTTTCAGTAAAAAGGAAGTCTATAGAAGGCGAGCCATTTTCCCACTCCATTGCCACTCCCTGATTAAAATGTTTAAAATATTTACGATTTAATTTAAAAAATCCATCAGTAGTTATTTCCAAAATCTCTTCCAACTGCTTTAAATACTTTGCCTGCCCATAAGGAGCCAATCCCATTACTTTATACTCATCTCCATAATTAGGGAAACCTAAAAACTGAGTCACTGTAGTGTAAAAAATACCTAAAGAATTGGGGTAATTTACAGCATCTAATACCTCAAATTTATTTGCATTACCAACTGCCGACATTGTAGAAGTAAAATCCCCAAAACCATCAATTGATAATATTGCAGACTTCTCAAATCTAGAAGCAAAAAAAGAAGATGCTATATGGCTTCTATGATGTTCAATATTATGCAATTCAGCTCTAATATCAGCTTCTTTCAAATTGAAAATAGCTGCTAATTCTCCTTTAACTGAACGCATCTTTTTAGAGTTTAGTAAACGACTCCAAATGGTAGATAAGCCAATGGAGTACTGTAAACTATGTATTACTTTTTTTAAGAAATTAGCTTTAGGGTCTCTTGAAATTGTAATATAATCAACATCACAAATGGTAATACCGGCATCTTCTAAGCAGAATTTAATAGCTAATGAAGGGAAACCAGCCCAATGCTTAATTCTTCTGAACCTTTCTTCCTCTGTAGCGCAAATTACCACTCCGTCTTTTAACAAACAAGCTGAAGAATCACCATGATAAGCATTTATTCCTAAAATATACATTAGCTACTTTTAATACAATTAATAAACTTCTCAACTAGGATTTCCCAATCATAGTTTTCTTTCACATACTTTTTAATTTGCTTCTTATTGTACTTTATGTTTTGTACTTTCTGAAATGCCTGATAAAAACTTACCTTCTCGTTTTGTGCAAAAATACCGCAATTATTTATCTCGATATCTTTCCAAGGAGTTTTATTAGAAACGACAACAGGCAAACCACATGATAGAGCTTCTGCAACCACAATGCCAAAACTTTCAAACTCTGAAGCTAAAGTAAAATAATCACAATTATTTAACAACATTTTTTTTTCATCAAAACCTATAGCGCCAATAAGAAAAACTGAGTTTTCAATATTCAATTCTTTAATTTGACTATTAAGTTGTTCTTCCGCGCCATCATCTCCACCAGCAATTATTAATTTAGCATCTTTATCTTCTTGCAACAATAAATGAAAAGCATCAATTAGTATATCAAATCCTTTAATTTTATGCAGCCTTCCCATAGAAAAGAATAAATTAGACACATTATTATTATTACTATTTGAGTATCTATTTACAAGTTCTATTTTGGAAATTTGTTGATATCCTTGAAGCGATTGAAAGTCTACTCCATCATTAATAATTTCAACGGTTGTAGCTGGAAACTTTTTCTTAATATCAAACTCTTCTAAGTAAGAAGAAGCTTGCCAAACAATCTGATTAACGAATGGCTTAATAAATAAGGACAGCCACAATTTTTTGGCAAAAGTAAACTTATTTGATAATGTGAATTCTGAAAAACTTCCTCTAGGACAAAGAATAATCTTCTTATGATGAATAGCGCTAAAGAGCAAGGAAAACAAGACTGAATAATGAAATAAGTATTGAATATAAACTACATCTGATTTTTTTATATCTGAATAAATGCCAAAAATAAATGAAAAAGAGAGTTTATTTATTATTTGCTCATTATAATATTTTACAAAAACATTTACTTCTTTTTCCAAATACTTATTACACTCAACATCTAACTTTTTGCTTCCATTTGCATTTGTTGTAGATACATATACTTCAATCCCTTTTTTAGCCAGTTTTTTAGACAAATCCCATGTAGCAGAAATAGGGCCACCATAATGAGTTGCCGGATAGAATGAAGATGAAACTAGACAAACTCTCATTTCTTAAAATGTTTCATTTTATACCAAAAAGCAAGAAAATGATCACCTCCTTTCAGGATTGCCTTAAATTCCTTTTCATTAGCTAAATAATGAATTAAACTTCTTCTTTTAAGATCAGTAATCTTATTATAAAAACCTGGTATACCTGTATATTGTTTTGTATAACCAATTTTCTTTGACTCTTCAATTACATTTTTATTAAATCTACCAAAAGGAAAAGAGACAGCATTAATCTTACCATTCAATATCTCTTCCAATTTTCTTTTTGACTCAAACAATTCAAACTTTATACACTCGGAAGCTATCTTATTTAATATTTTATGGCTATGTGTATGTGATGATATCCTGATTTGCGGCAAAGTATTTAAGAAAATAAGTTGATTCTTATTTATATAATTATCTTTATCTAAGAAAGATGATACTACAAATAATTGAATAGGAATATTTAATTCCTTGATAACCTCAATATTATCATATATTCCTAAATAACCATCATCAAAAGAAATTTCAACCTGCCCAAATGGTTTAGTAATCTCTTTTACAATTTCATAACCATTACTTCTAATAATCTCTATATGTTTTTTAAACTTCTCAATGGGTGTCGAATCAAATGTATATTGCTTTAATGAATGAATATCATGATAAAAAATAGCTTTACTCCTATTCTCCAAGCAAAAAAAAGAAGCAAACCTGATTACAGATATTCTAATAAATGAGCCTAACGCCATTGTTCAACTTTTTTAATTGCATCATTCAAACACGATTCATATAAAGCATAATTCCAATATTCTTTCATGAGTGTACTAGCGTTAATTGAATATTTTTTAAGTAAATTTTCGTCTTCAAAAAGCTGCAACATTTTTTCTCCAATTTCAGTACTATTTTCAGCAATTAATCCCGTTTCCTTTTCTTCAATTAAATCGCAACAAGCGCCAACTTCCTTTGTAGCAATTACTGGTAAACCTGAAGAAAGTGCTTCATTTACCACCAAACCCCATGGTTCAAACAAGGAAGGACAAACAAAACATGAAGCATTATGAAATTCATTAATCAAATCCTGGCTAAATAATTTTCCTACAAAATTAACTTTATATGATTCATACTTGGTTTTTAAATAATCAGATTCAGCTCCTAAGCCAACAATTCTTAATACAGCATCCTTAGCATTAAACTTAGCATTAAACTGCTGAATTAATGCTTCAACATTTTTATGTTTTATTACCCTACCTACATATAAAAAAATAAAGGGTTTAGGAAACGCTTTATTATCGCAACAAAACTTTGTATTATCTACCATCATGGGCATTAGAAAAATGCGATCTTCAAGCATACCATAATACCTAAATAACTCTTTATGAGATTTACTTCCTCCTGCAAAACCTAAGACATATTTATTTCGAAAAATTATTGACAAATACACCCACTTGAGCAATCGTTTTAATCGATTCTTTGGGATGCTCAATTGAGTATCCGATTCAGCAGCAATATATTTTTTCTTAAATAAGAATACATTCAAAATAAAAGTTAGGATAAAAGGATAATTATTATACCCATTCAGAATGATAAGGTCATTATTCCTAAAAGTATTTATCACAAATCTAATTCTAGAAATCCAACTTAATTTATCCAAAAAAATCTTTGAAGAAGTTAGTGGAGCTTCAACTAATGAAACTGATTTTATAAATGCCTGATTTATATATTTTTTATCATATACATTAGTAGCTAAATCTAATGTGTAAGATGCTGGCTCAACAAAATAACAGAATATTCTCATGATTTAAATCTTTTATAAAGCAATCTTATCACACCTATAACGTAATTTTTAATTATATAACTTATTTTCAATGATTTACTTGAAAAAACATGTAACGAATATAATTCTCGAATATCAGGAGCAAAATTAGAAATTTTATAATTATATGTTCCTCTTCCAAAATTAATACACACTTTATTATCTGCTGATTTTAATGAGATATAAGATATGTAATTATATAAATTCACCATTTGAACATCATCATATAAATCAATCCAAAACATAGACTCGTTTTTATTTTTCATAACAAACGAGATAGCCTTTACATCATTATCTTTAATCAAACTTATTTCAACATATTGATTATCATAAAGTTTTTCAATGAGTTTTAATTGATTTAATGGTAAAAAAGTATTATTACGACTACTATTTTTTATCATTTTCTCTTTTAATATCAATATTTCATTAATTGGAAAAGCATAGTAGATTTTGGATAATACCTCATGTTTATAGCTAGGATTTTTCTTTATTATTCTTCTTATTTCAGTCTTTTGTTTTGACAATAATTTATTGCAATTACTAGGAAATATGCCTTTATCAACTTCTAAATCAGAATAGTTTTCTGACATAGAAAAACTAAAATTATATTGATTCTGATAGGCATTAAATTGCGTAAGAATTGAATTTTCTTTCAAATTAATCAGTTGAAGTTTTTTTTGCTTGCAATCATTTAATATAAATTGGAACAATTTCTTTAAATCAATTTCTTTATCCAAAACTAAATCGCAAAAATCAGAATGAACATCATTGATAAATCGTAATGTATTTGTTTTATCATTATATAATGGGAAAAAGCCAACAGCTATATTATCTTCAATAATTTTTATAATAAATAAAGAATTTGAAGATGAATGAGTTAGGATTTCCTTCCAGGAATAATAGTTAAATAAAAAGGATTGAAATACAGAATAAGTATTTCTATCAAAAAACAGATTCCATTCAGGCTCAAGAAGTTTAAATTCTCTAATATCTGTAATTACTTTAAATTGCATTAGCTTTTCTGAATTTTGAATATGATAAAAAAGCTAATGCAAACCAAAATAAAATAGTCTGAAACTCATTAATTCCTGTCATAAGAGCTTCATAAACTGCTGCTATAAGTGTATATGCTAGCAAATAAATATAAAACTTATCCTCAGGATTTTTAATAGTAACTTTATTAAAAAACAAAAATGACTGACGAAATATAATTACTAAAACTAAAAAACCAAAAACGATCCCATATTGCACTAATATTGCTAAATACCCATTATGAGCTGATATTTTACGCCCGATTAATAAATCAGGTATAATCTCAGGATTAATAAACGCATATTTATCTAATCCAAAACCAAAAAAAGGCTTTTGTATTAAGGTTTCATAAGCATATTGATATTGCAACAATCTATCATAAAACAAGGATTGCTCTGCAAAGCGATTAACACTTGTATCTAGCTGTATAGTAATAATTACTAGATAAGCAGAAATAGCAAATAATGCATATGCTATATTACGCACTGAAAATCCATACTTAAAAATAAACGCTAAAGGAATACCTACCAAAACACCTCTTGATCCTGTTGATAATGAAATAACTAAAAAAAGAAATAATAAAAAATAATCAAACTTTGTTTTCTTTTTATAATTCAATAATAATGCTGAAAACCCAATAATGGAGAAAGAAGCAAATGCATTTGTATTCCACATTATTCCACTATACCTTACGGAAAAAATAAAAGGATTATAAACCAAACTAATTAGAACGATTGCAAAAATCAAATAAACTAAATGGTCCAGAAATTTTGATTTATAATACTCAAAATGATAATAAATAGAAAAAGAAATAATAGAAAACTGCAATCCTCTTGCTAATAAATATTTTAATGCCTCATAGTCCGAAAAAGAATGAAAAAACAACCAATACAGTACATTAATAATGTTTAGTAGTAAAAAAAATCTAAATGCTTTGTGAAAAACAACATATTTTATCTGGTTAGGGCTAATCAATAATATTAATAAGAATATAGACAGAAAACCTAAAAATATTATATCACCTAATTGATATGTAGCTTCAATAGCCAATAAAGTTGTATTGAATATAAAAATAACAGCACCATATTTAAATAACCATTTAATCATTTTGGATTAGTTGAATTATAGAAGTTGGTAATGGATCATTATAATCAATCTCACCCTCAAACAGTTTTTTATCTATAATTAGTTTTTGTCGCATTTGACCAGGAAACCATATAGTAGGCATTTGACCTAAAAATGACGCCCACATACTAAATGTACTTGCGGAAGAAACTAAAACCTTACATCTACTTAAAGCTATCATGTCAGATATTGCTGAACCAAAATAGGCTCTTTTGCAATTATCAATATCTAATATTTCTTTTAATTCTGTATTCTCAGCATCAGAAAATATATAAATTGGCATATCACTAGCCTCTCTAATTTTATTAATAATGTTTTTATGCCATTGTATTGGAAGCCTATAATTCCAATCCCCTTTTCTTAAGACATCCTCATTGTCAGAATTTATAAAGTCACCCATTCTTATATGAATTGCAATAGAATTATTATTAAACTCCCTTGCATTTTTTACATAATGGGGATTAATAATATTAAGTAACTCCGATTTCACGAAAACATGATCATCTTTAAAAGGTTCAAACAAACTATCCATATCGGAAAAATATTTTACTTGATTTGTAAAGTTTAAAAGCCAAAATTTTTTAAATCCAGAGATTCCATCATCACCAGTGAATAAATCCATATACATTCTTTTATCACGTTCTTTTCTTAAAAATGTGCCTATTTTAAGATTTTTCCAGGTTGTCTGAATTCTCTGCAGATTATTATTTTTTGCATACACTAATGCTGTGGCCCAAGGAAATAATATATTACCTAAACCAGCCCCACCTAAGCGAATCCCAAGGCTTTCAAGCTTACCTAATGATGCAAATGTATAGTTCATTATAATAATTCTTTTATAATCCTTTTGAAAGACTTAAACATAACACCAAAGAAACTTAAATATACAAGTACAGGAATAATAAAATAGTGTAGGATCTCAAAGTTAATCTCTTGTACTATTGCTATGTACATTGCAATAAATGTTAGCAAAAACAAAACTATCAATTCTCTAGAAAAAGGTGAGATATTAATATGTTTCTTAATATAAATTAACTGGCTTACATTTACAAGCAGCATAAATACAACATACAAGATAACTACAATTAACATTCCGAAATATTGAATTAAGGATAATGACAATACAATTAAAAATAAAGCTCTAATAAATTGTATATATAAGTTTTGTTTTTCTAATCCTGCCATAATCATAAATGTACCCGAACTACCGGCTGCTAATGACAGCATACCTCCTGCGAGCATGTAAAATAAATACTTTTTATAGTTTAACATTTCAGCTGTATAAAATCCCAAAATTTCATCTGAAAAAATTGCTATTATAACTGCTAAAGGAACAGTAAAAAGATTAATGAAAAAAGTAGTTCTTTTATACAATTTGTTCAATTCTGAAATCTTGTTTTCATGATATAATTTTGAAATAGCAGGAGCAAAAACTTTATTCAAATTAATTAATAAAAATGTTGTTAAGCCTGTTAAGGTTAACAAAATATTATAAGCAGCTATATCTGCTAAAGGTAATTTAATACTAATAATAAAGCTTAATGACTGGCCTGCTATAAATGTAATCATTGAGCTTAAAAACATCTTTTTACCATAATCTACTATTTCAGAATCACTAGTCACTTCTTTTGAATCTGATTTAACAAATAATGAAAATTCATTCTTATTAAATAAATATAATAAAATGGATAACACTATTATCTGAGTGAAAACTTCTATTAATATGAAGTGGCTTATATCTTTTGTTTCTGTCCACTCGAAAATAATAAAGGTTAGTATTGCTCTTAATGAAACAGAAATTACTGTCCCGTATAATACAATCTCCTTTATTTTTAAAACAGAGCGATATAATGATACAACTACCCCAAATAACATACTAATTGGAACATGTATACACATGATAAATAATATCCAGCTTAAATTATCAATGTCACTATAAACAAAATGATTAATATAATCTGATCCAAAATAAATAAGCATTAAAAAAAGGCCTCCTACAATAAACGCATATTTTATAAAAACATTAGCAATTCTACTAGATTTTTCCTGATTATTATCAATAAATGAAGGAATAAACTTAATGATAACAAAAGGAATACCTATAGATAAGAAAGTCTCAGAGATTGAGCTGAAAGTTTGAGCAATCGCATACTTTCCCCATTCCTGAAGCCCTACAATATCTATGAGGTAAATTTTAACAAAAAACCCGACAGCAAATGCAAAAAGTGCACCTAAAATACCCCAATTTGCTTGTCGTAAGATTAATTTAAGCATCCTTCTTGTTTAAGAAAGTTAAATAAATTAATTGGGTTTGACTGATATGGAACAAGTATTAGTTTTATATCAACATCATTAAATGCTTGTGAAAAAATATTTTTTGTTGCTGTATACATTTCATCAGTTGACTGTAAGGGTGAGTTTGGTAGGGAAGCCACTGTATTTAATTTATGATTTGCTAAAAATAATTCATTGATTAAAATTGGAATAGTAAAACCAATTAAGTCACCAGAAGAAATATCTTTAATTTCAAAAGTGCCTTTACTATGATTACATAAATGAATAACTCTTTTAATCTCAGATTTATCACAAGTATTATCAAATAGATCTGTAGGAGCTATCCTATAAGTCATTCTATTATCATTAACAACCTGCCATTGTAATTTTTGTATACTGCTCATCAACACCTTTAATTTTTCATCTAAAAAACTATAATATTTTAAGTGATATGGTTTAACGCTTAAGGATCTGCCTTGAAAATAACTATCTGATTTGTCAGATATTATTGTTAAATCATCAGCGATAAATTTAAACCCTTTTTCCTGTGACAATTGAAACAATAAAGCGCTTTTACCTACACCAGAATCAGCTGTAAACAAGATAGATTTACCATTTATATCAACAGCTGAAGAATGAACATAACTGCAGTTGTTTTGTAAATTCCATAATTGAGAGAATAGTAAAAAAATACGATAGTAAAAAGCAGTAATTTGTAGCTCGATCTTTGTTTTATACGCTTTATTAAAAATTCGTAAAGAGGATTTAAAAGTTTCATTATCTATAACATTCACAATGACTTTAAATGGCTTTGAATTATGAATGAGAAAGTTTAATTCATTATCTTTAAAATGAGTTTGATTATCACCAACTTTAATATCTTTTACTCTTACAAATTCAGTGTCTTCTATAAACTTCTCAATGTTATCTGTAAAAGCAAACTCCATAGCAACATGTTCACTATCACTGCTACTAAATCCTTTAAAAAAATCTCGTAAAGCTAAATCTATTTTCTTTTGTAAATCTTTATTCTCAATTTCAGACACTGAAAGAGAAAATGATGAATTCTGATGTTTATATATTAAATTCATTCTTAAAATATTTTAAATATTCTTTTTCATCAATATGTAATGGAATTTTAATAATATAACTCTCTACGGAACTAAAGAAATAATTAAATACCTCCACAAGGTTCTTCTCTATATTTTCCATACTTACAAAAGGAATTAAATTACCTGCACTACAATTATATTCATATAAGTCAATCTTACGATAAAATGTTGAATAATATTCATTTCTTAATATACTTATATTATTCTTAATAGCATTCTCTGTGTTTAATCTTTCAATTTGAATTTCATCTACAGTATTAGTTCTAAATAGCATATAGTACTTAGTTGCCTTAATCTTATTAATCTCATAATATTCGTAGAATGCGTCTACCGGAACACTTCTTCTGACTGAACTTAATCCCTTTATTTTTTTTCTAGTATACCAGTGCATTACATCTAATACATTTCTATCTTTTAATAATCGTTTAGTCATCGACTTGTTAGCGATTAGATTATATGCATATATTTTAGGAAATGACAGATTAGGATATACCTCCAAACTCGTATTTATAACAGCCATATCATCAGACACAAAAGAATAATTAGATTCTCCACAGAAAAGTAACTCTAATGAGGTCTTACCAACTCCTCCTGTGCCACCAAACAATAAAAGAGTGCCTGAAGAATTATTCTTAAATGCAGCTACATGCAATGGTGCTAATCCTGGAAAGAAATGCATTACTGGTAATAATATAAATTCATGAACTATTAATGACAAGTTAGCTGCAGAATTAGAATAACCTATACTTCTTAACTTGTCTATAAAACTAGTATGATGCATTATACATGTAATATTAATCTTATGATTAAAATGATAAGAAATAAAGAAACTCCCATAATCTATACCAAAACCGTCCGTATAGGTATGATGATCTTTTGGGTTATTATGAATAAGGTTATCGGTTTTAATACTTTTTTCATTAGTAAAAGAAACTTCTATTTCAATTTTATTGCCTGAAATAACCTCAGGGTATAAACATAAAACCTCTTCTAAGTCAGAAACTATTGTATCATTATCTGATAAGAAAAGTATATTCTTGCCGAAAATATTTCTGCTAATATGCTTCATACTCAAATTATAATTAATAAAATCATGTTCATCCTAAAATAAAAAATCTAGAGGCATTCAACCAAAAGATGTAATAAGATGGTAGAACAAATATATCTAAATCTAAATAATCATATAACTCTTCATCAAACTTTCCAGGAATAACTCCAACCAGAATCTTCTGACTATTTAATATTGCAAATAACTTATTCATTATTACAGAAAAATGAAGAATTAATAAATATTGAGATTGTATTCTTAATATCATATGTCATGTCAAACGGGTAACTCATTCTATTGTTATAAGCTATGCATATCTTTTCCTTTAATGACTCCATAGATTGTTCTTCTGCCAGAATATTCTTTCTTTCTCCCTCAGGAATAATTTCTGATATACCTTGTCCTTCTATACCAATAAAAGGAGTTTCTGTCGCCCATGACTCTAGATATACACAGCCTAATGCTTCATAATAAGATGGTAAAACAAATAAATCTATTTCATTATAAAAGATATTCAATTCACTATGTTCTTTATTACTTTCAAAACTAATAATAGACTCTAGATTGTGTTCTTTGACATAATCACAACATTCATCTAATTTATTTCCAGAGCCTATTAATCTTAATAAAATCTTTTCTCCCTCTAAAGATATAGCCTCAATAGCTTTTATCAAGTTAATTTGGTCTTTAATCTCCCAAAAATTTGCAATACAACCTACTGTATAAATCTCATTTTTCTCAATCTCTATCGGATAAAATTTTGAAGTATTCACCCCATTATATAAAACAAGTTCACCTTTTGGAGAATAAGTTGGATACTCTCTTAATTGATTTAAAACTAATTCTGACACCCCAATATTTAAATCCAATTTATTTAGTTGCCTTATTGTTCTCTTAATCAGATAATTCTTTTGGAATTTCTTAATAATATTACTACGGCCATTTAATAATTGAAGAACATCTAAACCGTGATGTTGTACTATTTTTTTACATATCAAATCTTCAACCAAATATGCAGCAGGATAAGAAACATGAGAGTGAGAGAAAGAAACATTAGTAATATTCTTCTTTTTCAGGAATCTAGAGAATCTTCTTTTATTGTAACTATTAAACAATCCAGGGAAAATGAAATACGGAAAATCAAAAGTCTTAAATATATTTACTTTAAATCCATTAAACTCATAATCTGATTCAGAAGAGAAATACGAAACAACTTTAACAATCTTAATACTAAAACTACTCTGCTTCTTTATTTCATAAATCTGATCATAAACATAACTTCCTACAAAAGATTCATTTGAAGGGAAAAGTGGTGTAACCACTAAATATGCACCTGTGTTATTCAACTAAGTTTGGGTATAAATCATTAAATTCTGGGAATTTTTCTAAAACAGAATTAATTGTTGCTTCTTTTAGTTCATACTTAAATTGAGATTCTTCTCCAGATCTAGCAAACTCACCTTTAAATTTTCCGTCTTTTGGTCCGTTTCCATACTTCTGATTTTTCTTTTCTCCCATCTTTTTTATTTTCTTAAAAGATGAAAACTCAATAGACTTTCTTGACAATTCTTTATCAACATCCCAATCTAGAAATTCTAAGAGTTTAATAAAAGATGTTTCAGGATCTTGTTTTAGAGCCGTATAATTTATTATAAAATCAGCATGTTTGATTGATATATTATAAAACTTAATCCAAAAATCAATTTTATAAGCAACATAAAAATCAATATCATGTAGTTTCTCTCTTATATTCTCAGGATCATCTAGAAATGGAACTTCTCTATCTTTATAAAAATAATAAGATGAAATTAATGTGTCTAATGGATTTCTATGAATAAAAATTTTCTTCTTAAATAAATTATATGGTTTCTTATAAATTTTATGTGTTCTATAAAATAAAGGAAATCCTTTCTCAGGCAAAAAAGTAGTTCCTCTATCCATTATATTATTCTGTAATATATTTAATCTGTTGTAACTAATTGTTTCTGCTTCTGTATGATCTAAAAGCAAATTACGGTAATTATACAGCAAGAATCTTAACCATGTATTCCCGCTTTTAGGATAGCCATACATCAATATCTTTTGTTCTTCCTTTCCTTTCAGAAACTTCTTTAATATCTGATTTATATTATGCCAATAATATTGATCTTTTAAGTAATTTATCATTTTAAGTTATTTATAGATTCCAATCAAACTTCAGCGACATAATATGTGCACCCTTAGATATATTAGATAATAATTGATTATCGTCTTCTAATTTCTTTACAATACCTACAACATCAATAAAATCATTTACTACAAATCCATTCTGATAATTACCCATCCATTCATGAGCACCATAATCAGAATATACAATTGAAGGAATTCCACATGCAGCAGCCTCTAGAATTACTTTAGGAAACCCCTCAGATCTAGAAGGTAAGAATAGTAAATCCATTGTATTCAATTTATATGCTAATTCTTGTTGATTTAATTGCCCAAAGAAAGTAACATTTTCTGTAGCCTGCATCTTTAATGATCTACGATCAACCCCACCTCCAATAATATTAAAATTAATATGTGGAAATTCTTGAGCTAATTGAATGAATTCTTCTAATTTCTTTCGTTTAGTTAAACTCCCTATAAAAACAATGTTTCTCAGTCTTTCTCTTACTTTGTTACTAAAAAGATCTGTTTCAACGCCTAAATATAACACTTTCTTTTCTAATCGTACTCCGCAATTAGCATTATCAATTATATATTGAGTAATCCCAAAAACATTTGGTATATATTTAAAATGATTTACAAGGCTCTTCTGGCCTCCAAAAGAATTAAGCATACTCTCTTTTTGAAGATCACACATATTATTCTCTATAGTAGTAAACAACTTCTTGCCTAAAATATTTGAAAGTATTAATATCCATCGAGGGGTTGAATGATGCTTTGGAAAATAAATAACATCACAATATAGAATTCCCCAAAGAAAGCCTATAATCTTAGAAATACGTACAGGATAAAAACACTTAAATACCTTAGCTTCAACATTACATTTATTTTCATTATACAAGCTAAGCGAATAAACCTTAAATTTATTTTTATTAAGATATCTTGCTAATGCTAAACAATTAATATTCTGAGCATTAGTATAGTTTATATAAGCCCCAAGAAATATTTTAGTTTTCTTTTTATCCATTCTTTAAAGCTTTTAAAAAAGAATCTTTATTCAATGGTTGATAAAATTTATTTGCCCAATCTTTAACTTGTAAAGACAAAGCAGAATAGTTGCTATAAAGTTCAGTTAATGAAGTTTTATAAAAAGGATAATAATATTGAGAATTAAATATATCCATTTTGGACGATTCAGAATACAAAAAACATGTTGGAATTCCTTGCAATGCTGCCTCAAATACTGCTGTAGAATAAGTTGTTAAATGTAATCTACATGTGGAAAAATTTTCCTGCAAGACTCCTGAAATAACTGATGTATTTGGAAAAGATAAGAACCTATCTAAATCGATCTCATTATTAAACCTTGGATGATTCCTTAAATAAAAATGAAAAGTAGGCTCCTTTTTTATGAGCCTCTCTAATGCTAAAGCAATTTGCTGATTCTCACTCTCAGAATGATCATGAGTAAATTGTAATGAGACCAAAACATTCTTATTTTCCTCTGATGGTTTTACATTGTATTCAGAAAACATGCAGGTACCAATTACTTCTGTATGATTCTGAAAATAGTTTTCTTTCTCATTTTGGATTAACAACTCTTTGTAGGCTACTCCACTTAATAAAAGATGTGTATCATTTTCTTTCAAATTTTTTGATACCAATCCATCATTCAGATAACTATCCTTCTTTGCGTGAATTGTTCCATGTTGTAAATCAAATTGTTTTGCTTCACAATTAATACCACTAAAAAAACTCAACATACTTTGAGAGATGGTAATGTAGTTATCAAAGGTGATTCTTCTAAAAAAAATATTTTTAACAAACCCTCCGATCTTCTTGTCTATTTCAATATATGACATCTCTGAGCCCATAAACTTACGCAATAATATAACCAAATAATAAATAAAATCAAATGGAATGGCTATTCTTGATCGTCTCTGGTTTGAATAAACATCTGGTTCTTCAAGATATAAATAGCTAATTCTTTGCTTTTTACAGATTTCTAATAATTCTTTAAAGAAAAGATTTTCAGCATTCGCTCCTCTATTAAAATGATGAGGCGCATAAAAGATAATTTGATAATGTTTCTTTGTAAAAGCTTGTTTCACAAAATAAAATACCGAATAAATAAAGGCATAAACTCTCATGAAGCATATCCAAAAAAGGGGTTTAGCTTCTCCATTTCCTTATTGCAAAATGTAATATCTTCAGATGAAAGCTCAGAACGATAAGAACCTTTTCTAGCTTTTCTTACTTTCAATTTATTTGTCTCCTTCCCAAAATCACTAAAACCTTCTAGCTGATTTTTTAATTCTTTCTCTCTCATTTTATCAGCTGTACTTTCCTTATAAATTCGTTCAAGTAGCTCATCATGCACATCGATCGATAAAAAATTAATTATTTTTTTCAAATCATCAGTACCATTTAACAAATTCTCATACTTTATTAACAAAAATTCTTTTGGTTTGTTTTGATTATTAAACCATAAATTAAAAAAGTGAATAATTCGCTTAAAACCATAAACTTGATGATTAATAAACTCTGATCTTGATCTAAATTTAAATGGATTTTTCGCTCTATTAGTTACTTGATGGAAATTAGAGGTAATAATATCTCTTGGATCTCTTGCTAGAAAAATAACTTTTGAGCGTAAATACCTAAACCTATCAGTAAATTTAAAAATTAATTGAGGATCTTGCCTTTTGCCATTTTCAATAATAATCTCACTACAATCATGTGTGTCTTCAATGTATAAATCTTCCTTTCCAACTTCCTTAAGGATTGTTTGTAGCATATACATAAGCCACGTACGTCCAGAATTTGGAAAAGAGACTAAAAAAAACTGGCCAGGAGGATAATAAAAAGAAAGTACTATATCCTTAATATTTCTCCACCATTTCATTTTTTCAGAATCATTTCTGCTAATTCTCTTACAGCTCCTTCTCCTCCACTTTTCTGAAGCTGAATAATATTAGGAATACCTTTAATCATCTTCATAGCATTTGCAGGGCATGCAGCAAAGCCAATATTTGAAAGTAAATCAAAACAATTTATGTCATCACCAATATAAGCAATCTCTGAAAGGGAAATATTTTCTTTTTTACATAAATCAGTTACAATTTGTAGCTTATCATTTGCGCCATGAAAATCAAAATCTAATTGCAATTTTCTTGCTCTTACTCTGTTTAAATCTCTATCTTCAGTTGTTAATACCCCAACCTTTATACCTGATTTTTGTAATAAATTAAACCCCATACCATCATAAGTGCAGAATCTTTTAAGTTCATCTCCTTTCTCAGAATAATACATTCCTGAATCAGTTAAAACGCCATCAATATCTGATAAAAATATTTTGATCCTACTAAAATCTAATTCAAATTCAGTAGTATTATTTTTCATAAACAATTGCTCTGCTATAATCCAATCTTCAATCTCATCAATCTCAATAAAAGTATATTCTGCCATTTCGCAGATACCAATATTGCCAGAAATACGATTGTTATGCTTAATAATATTGGCAACAGAACTAATACAAAAAGCCCCATTTTCCATAAAAGTCCCTTCAAAGTCCTGTCTTCTAGGACGATTATTGTGATCATAATTTAAGGGAGTGCCATTTTTGTCCCAAATAAATCGTTTTATTTTAGCACATGAAAAAACAGTATCGTGCTTTTTCATCAGATTTAAGCCATTATTAAAATCATCTGTTCGAGTAAAAGGTGACGTCGCCTGTACTAACATAAAAGTATCTTCAGGAGCTAATTTTGCATAATGAATATACTCTAACATGATAGACTCAGAAGTAGAATGATCTTGGGCGTTTTCATTACTTCTTCTGTATAATTTAACTTTTGTAAATCCAAATTCTTCAACTACTTGAAATATATCTTCAGAATCGGTAGCGACAATAATTTTATCAATCAATTCAGAATTTTCAAGCTCAATTAAATTCCAATAAATTAATGGTTTACCACAGAAGTTTTTGATGTTTTTTCCAGGAATAGATTTACTGCCCCCTCTTATAGGAATAAATGCTATAATACTCATTCTGATCTGTACTTTTCGTAACCACCTTCTGGTTTTTCAATATCTAAAATATCCTCTTTCTTCAAGGTAAGAGCTTTCTGAACAGCTTTTAAATCTCTTGCTAATTTTCTCATGCCAGTTGGCTCTAAAGAAAATACTTGATCAGTTCCTTTCCATATTCTATCTAAAGTAAAATGTCTTTCAAACCATTCAGCTCCTAAAGTATAAGCAGCCACATCCACAGCAATACCATGATGATGACCAGAAAAACCAATCTTATCTACTCTATCACCAAATGTTTCTCTTAACCTTGCAATCTCTAAAAGACAAACATCCTCAAAAGGAACAGGGTAGCCAGAGGTACATGCATATACAACTAATCTTTTTGCTTGATTGGTTTCTTCAAAAAATTGTATAATTTCTTCTGCCTGTTGTATTGTAGTCATACCAAATGAAATATGTATACCACCATCATATTCATCTCTTAAAACTCTAAGCATAGCAAAATGATTATTACAAGCTGAAGGCACTTTTATGTACTCAGGATTTAGTGTGATAATTTCTTTTGCAGAACTAACATCAAAAGTGGAAGAAGAATACATAATCCCTAAACTTTCAGCATATAATTTTAATTCCTTGTGTTGCTCAATTGAAAATTCTAAAAATTCTCTGTGCACCCCATAAGGCTCTCCAAATGAATGCATTTTATTAGGATGAGGAGTATTATATTGCATTTCAGTAAGAAATTCTTTATTGTTTCTTTTTTGAAACTTTGCAACAGTTGCTTTTCCTTCAAAGGCAACTTTTATCATTCTTTTAGCGATTTCCATATCTCCTTGATGATTACAGCAGATTTCAGCTACAACATTAGGTTTTTCATATTGAATATTCATTTATGCCTTTTTTATTATTTATTATTATTTATCATCAAAATAATCAGAACCCCGAGAAGAATAACCATAATTATTACCATAGCCATAGCCATAGCCATAGCCATAGCCATAGCCATAGCCATAGCCATAGCCATAGCCATAAGCTCCGCTCCCCTCTTTTACATCATTAAATACAATATGTAAATTCCCTAACCTCTCTTTAGTATTCAAATCATCAACATAGGCAAGTAATCCTTTTTCAGTGTAGTTTTGCCTAACGACATAAAGGTTTATATCAGAATATTTTATTAAATTTAAAACATCAGCTACAAGCCCTAATGGAGGGGTATCTAAAATAATTATATCATATATTTTCTTCAATTCAAACATCATATTTGAAAATTTATCTGTCAATAAAGCATCCGATGGATTCTTTGGAAGAGGACCAGAAATTAAAATATCCAAATTTTCAATCTTTGAATGTACAATAATTTCATTTAGAGTCTTATTACCCAATACATGACTAGAAATTCCAATAGTATTCTCTAAATTAAATTCATGATAAAGTTTTGGTTTTCTTAAATCCGCTCCAATAACCAAAGTTTTCTTTCCAGAATGTGCAAAAACAATTGCCGTATTCATTGCTATGTAAGTTTTTCCTTCTCCACTAATAGATGAGGTAACCAAATACACTTGTTTATCAGCATTTTGATTCAAAAAATTCAGATTAGAACGCAATGCTCTAAACCCTTCATAAACAGTAGACTTAGGGCTTTGTTCAGAAAGCAAGTTAAATCCACTATAGTTTGTTCCAATCATTCCTAATACTGGAATCTTTGTAGATTTCCCTAAATCAATTATTGTAACTATTTTTTCATTTATTACTTCTTTTAATAGAATAAATAATAAAGGTAAAATTAGCCCTATCAAAAGAGCAATGATATAACTCATAGATTTATCAGGACTTAGGGGTGATTTATTAAAATACATTGCAGGTTCCAATACTGTAGTATTAGAAACACTAGAAGATGTAGCGATTTTAGCTTCTGCACGTTTTTGTAACAAGAAAATATAAATATTTTCAGAAATGGATTGCAAACGTTCAATATTCAATAACTCACGTTCTATTTCAGGAATATTAGAAAGAGAACTTTCCATAGAATTAATTCTATTTTTTAAATCTTTTATAACTAAGTTATTTGCAGATTTTGTCGTGCTAATAGCTTCTTTTAGATTGAGTAATAATTGTTTGGTTTTTCTATTATATTGAACAATTGCTGGATTATGAATTTGACCTCCATCTACTAAAATATTTTTCTTTATTTGTATTTCAATCAATTGATTAATGAGTAAATTTAATGATACATTATTAATACCAAGAGAAGTAGGCACACTTACCCCTTCTAGTTCATTACCTCTATCAATATAATTTTCTAAATAATCATAATAATTTCCAAGGCTTTTATTTTTTGCTAATTCTGTTTCGATACTAACTATATTAGAGTAGATACTTTGTGCTTTCAAACTTAAATCAGTAATTTGATTTTTGTTTTTGTATTCTTGAATATTTTGTTCGATTAAAGACAAGGAATCGCTCATTTTCTCTAATTGTTTGGTGATGAAATTAACAGTATTTCTTGCGCCTAAATTCTTTTCATTAATTCCATTAGAAATATAGTTTTCTGTTAATTTATTTAAAAATAGAACTCCTTTAAGCTGATCCTCTTCTAATATTGAGATGTTAATGACAGTTGATTTTTTGTCTTTATGAGTAACTAAAATTTTATTTTGATAAGTTTGAGTTAACTGTGTAAGATCTTTAAATATAATTAATGTATTATCGTGTTTCTTGTCAATTGAGAAATACTGAACATTTAAATCAATTATTATTTTTGCGTCATAAAAGTTAATTTCTTCACCAAAATTATAGATCACCTGTTTTTCACTTGCTTCATCAATTAAAATAAATTGTTTGTCATCAATACACTCAACAATAATAGATTTTCCTTTTAGTAAAGCAACATTTTCAGATTCAACTCTAATAGGAGCAATATGTGTTTCTGAAACCTTTATATTACCAATAGTATGATATGAGATATCAAATTTTAATTCCTGCAATGTTGAATAAACTAGAGGATATGATTTTAATATCAATTCCTTATCTTCCAAATTAATACGATTATTTTTCAATGAGTTTTCATACAATAAATCAGCAACATTTACAGTCTTATTATCTTCATTAATAATAAGGGAGGTGTCTATCTTGTATAATTCTGGAGTGTATCGATTGTAAATAAAAGCGCTTGCCAAAGCAAGAAATAAACTAATTGCAAATAAGGACCAGCTCCTTAGTATCTTGAAAAAAAACTGCTTGAAATCTATTATTTCATCCAATTGATTATTTTTACTCATGCTTAATTTTTATTAATTAACAAATATAAAGTAATAGCTGAAAGTGTCATTGATACAACATTTGTAATATTACTAAATGCATAAAATTGCTTTCTCAGTGGTGAAACATAAATTATATCATGTGATTGTAAAATAAAATCAGGATTATTTAGAACATTTACATCTGTTAAATTGACATAAAATACTCTATGAAATTCATTATCATTTCTAATAATTTTTACTTTTTTTCTATTGCCAAACTGTGTCATATCTCCCGCCAAACTTAAAGCGTATAATATGTTGGCTTCAGGGTCAACTATTTTATATATTCCTGGAGAATTTACCTCACCCAAAATACTTATTTCAAAATTAATAATATTCAACTTTACTATTGGATGCTCAAAATAGGAAACAGCAATTTGTTTAATTATATTCTCTAATTCACTGAGTGTAAATCCTTCTGCTTTTACCAGTCCAAAAGATGGTAAATGCAAAAATCCATCATTCTTTATCAAGTAACCATACAAATAAGGATTCTGTGCTATTAGTTGAGAATTAGAGGCCTGTTCTTTGTTAAAGAAATCATGTTGTTGTTCGGTTACTGTACTAATTTGAACAGATAATAAATCCCCTACTTGCAAACGATAAGTTAGTTTGTTAGTGTTTGCTTTTTTTATTTCTTTATGTGACCTGACATACTCCAAATCACGATTAGTAATACAAGAAGATAAAATAAAGATAGTTAGTAGTAATAGAACTGCAAATTTTGATTTTACAAAATAATATGTATTCATGAAATTGTAGTTTTTTTACTTGAATTATGGAAAACAAATATCGGAAAATTATTTCAGATAAGCACAAGGGAAAATGAAATCCGTATTTTTAGTAAGCTAAAAGGTCTTTTAATTGCATTTCAAAGCGTGCTTTTGCTAAAAAATTATCTTCTAGCTCGTAAGCAAAAGGAACAGGCGTATCCATTGATGCTGAGCGTCTTACTGGAGCGTCTAAATATTCAAAGCATTCCTCAGCAAGCATTGCCGATATATCAGCTCCAAAACCACCAATCATACAATCTTCATGCAATACAATAGCTTTACCCGTCTTTTTCACGGAAGAAAAAACACATTCTTTATCCAAAGGAATAAGTGTTCTTAAGTCTACTAAATCGGCTGAAATATCAGTGTTATTTTTTAACACTTCCAAAGCCCAATGCACTCCCATTCCGTAAGTAATAATACTCACTTGTCTTCCTTCTTTGATTACATTTGCTTTTCCTATTTCAGTAGTAAAATAGTCATTAGAAACAAGTTCGCTTAAACTTCTGTAAAGCGCTTTATGCTCAAAATACATTACTGGATTAGGGTCATTTATTGATGTATTTAGCAATCCCTTTGCATCTTCAGGAAAAGCAGGATAAACTACTTTTAATCCTGGAGTATGGGTAAACCAAGCCTCATTGGACTGAGAATGAAAAGGGCCAGCTCCTACCCCAGCACCTGTAGGCATACGCACTACTACATCAGCATTTTCTCCCCATCTGTAATGCGTTTTTGCTAAATTATTAATAATTGGATTAAAGCCTGACGTTACAAAATCAGCAAACTGCATTTCCACAATAGCTTTATAGCCATTTATAGATAAACCTAGTGCGGCGCTAATAATAGCCGATTCACAAATAGGCGTATTTCTTACTCTTTCTCTTCCAAATTCCTCTAAAAATCCATCCGTGATCTTAAACACACCTCCATAGTCAGCAATGTCTTGTCCCATGATAATCAGATTATCATGCTTTTGCATACTTTGTCTCAATCCATCAGATATAGCGTCTATCAAACGCTTTTCTGATTTATTAGTTGAAGGTGTGATTAACTCAGCATTATAAGACTGATAAATATCAGCTAATTCTTTTTCAGGAGTAGATTCAATTTTAGGCTCATTATCTGCAATTGCCCAAGCGGAATCTATTTCAGCTTTAATTTCTTTTTTCAACACATCAACAGTAGCTTCATTAATCAATCCTTCTTTAATTAAAAAAGCTTCATAATTTTCAACAGGATCTTTTTTCGACCACATTTCCATCAATTCTTCAGGCACATATTTTGTTCCTGAAGCTTCTTCATGTCCTCTCATTCTAAAGCTCATGCATTCCAAAATAACAGGCTTAGGGGTTTTTTCAATCTGTTCTTTTATATCCTTAATAGCAGAATATACTTCTAGTATATCATTACCATCAATCGTATAAGCATCCATTCCGTAACCAATTCCTTTATCTGCAAATTGCTTACACCTGAACTGTTCAGAACTTGGAGTTGAAAGTCCGTATCCATTATTTTCAATTACAAATATTACTGGCAAATCCCAAACAGCAGCAACATTTAGCGCCTCATGAAAATCACCCTCACTTGCCCCTCCATCACCAGTAAATACTGCAGTTACTTTTTTATTGTCTTTCAATTTATTAGCCAAGGCAATTCCGTCTGCCACACCCAATTGAGGGCCTAAATGTGAAATCAT
>LWDU01041201.1_pt1 | contig 32579 bp, 21 predicted proteins | sample 727161 | NCBI WGS metagenome assembly LWDU01 (sample SAMN04566230, study PRJNA314399) | hydrothermal vent metagenome | isolation source: deep sea hydrothermal plume seawater | place: Mexico: Gulf of California, Guaymas Basin | collected 2004-07-11 | reverse complement strand
CTTTTTGCAATGAGTGCAAATGCTCAATTACTGGATTGTTCAGAATTATTTATTTCAGAATATATTGAAGGACCTGGAAACAATAATGCAATTGAAATTTATAACCCTACAAATACTTCAATTGATTTAACTGGATATTCCATAAATAGATATGGGAATGGTGCAACTACAGGTCCTGATACTTGGCCTTTAAGTGGCAATCTTGCTCCAGGACAAGCTATTGCAATTGGAAACGGACAATTAGATTCTGTTTGGGTTGATCCTCCTGGATATTGGTCATTACCCATTGATCCTGTATTTTATAATGCTTGTGGTTTGCACGGAAGTGGCATTTACCCAACTCCTTTTTATTTTAATGGAGATGATGCTATGACTTTAGAAAAAGGAGCAAATATTATTGATATTTTTGGTAAAGTAGGTGAAGACCCAGGTAATGCGTGGACTGATGATGCATCAGCAGGATACACGGATGCAAACGGAGGGACTTGGTGGAGCAAAAGACAAACTTTAGTTAGGAAAGCATCTGTGAAAAAAGGTATTACTTTGAACCCTATTGTATTTAATCCTACTTTGGAATATGATTCTTTGCCAGACGGAACTTATTCAGGAATGGGAACACATAGCTGTGATTGTAGTATTAGCACAATAAATGAAAAAAATGATGCCTCTTATGTAATGTATCCTAATCCTGTAAATATTGGAGGCACAGTAATTATTAGTTCAAATACAAAAATTGAAAAAATTACATTGGTAAATATATTGGGAGAAGTTGTTTTGTTCTCATCAGATAATATCATTTCAACTAATATTTTGTCCAAAGGCACATATATTGTAAATATCCAATTTACGAATGGGAAAATAGCTGAAAACAAATTAGTTATTAAATAAAAAAATAATATACTGATGTCCCCATCAGTATATCTTTGTCAATAAATTATGAGAAAAATTATAATTTTAGGTTTTGCTGTAGTTTTAAGTTTTGCAGCTAATGCACAAACTACTTTAAGCGGCAAAATAACAGATCTAAATACAGGAGAAGTGCTTATTGGAGCAACTATTATTTATGGAAAAGGGAAAGGAACTGCAACTGATATTGATGGATATTATTCAATTGATATACATCCAGGCGAAAGAAGTATTCAAGTATCCTATGTAGGATATAAGGCAATAAGCAAAATGATTACTATTGACAATAAAGCACAAACTTTAGATTTTAAACTAAAAACCATTCTGTTAAATGAAGTACAAGTAGTGGCTGATATTGCTATTGACAGAGAAACCCCTGTTGCTTTTTCGACTATACCTATGAAAAAAATCAGTGAGGAATTAGCCTCCCAAGATATTCCAATGATACTCAACTCAACTCCTGGAGTTTATGCAACACAAAGTGGCGGTGGAGATGGGGATGCCAGGATAACTATAAGAGGATTTAACCAAAGAAATGTGGCGGTTATGATTGATGGAATTCCAGTAAATGATATGGAAAATGGCTGGGTGTATTGGAGCAACTGGTTTGGGTTGGATGCAGTTACATCTAATATTCAAGTACAAAGAGGATTAGGGGCTTCCAAAATTGCAATCCCATCAGTTGGAGGAACCATGAATATTTTGACAAGAGGAATTGGAAATAAAGCAGGGGGCAGCATAAAACAATCAGTAGGTTCTTTCGGTAGATTAAGAACATCACTAGGTTATAATTCCGGAAAGTTAGAAAATGGTTGGGGCTATACTTTGGCTGGTTCTTACAAAAAAGGAAATGGTTTTGTAGATGAAACTTGGAGTGAGGGCTTCTTTTATTATGCTAAAATTCAAAAATATTTAGGAAATCATATCCTTAGTTTATCAGCAATGGGAGCCCCTCAAAAACACGGACAAAGATCCTATAAAAGTGATATTGCAACTTATGATTATGAGTATGCTCAAAGTTTAGGAATTACTGATTCCGTTTATAATCATGACATGAATAGAGGGATTAAATATAATAAACACTGGGGGTACCTTGATAGATGGACATTAGATAAAAATGGGAATAAAATTCACAACCTAGTTACTTTAAATACCAAACAAAATTATTACCACAAACCTCAGTTTTCGTTAAGAGATTTTTGGACAGTAAATGATAAATTTTATGTTTCAAATATTTTTTATGCTTCTATAGGGCATGGTGGTGGAACAGGCCTAAGTGGAAATACAAATAATTACGATACAGATGGGCAGTACAAATTACAAGATGCCTACAATGCGAATGTAAATAATATAGATGCACTTTATTCTGATTCACAAAATAAGGCAGGCACCTATCTTAGAAGTTCAATTAATAATCATTTTTGGTATGGCGGATTATCTACTCTTAATTATCAGGCGTCTGAAGAAATTTCGCTTTCAGGAGGATTGGATATGCGCTATTATAAAGGGCAACATTATAGAGAAGTTTACGATTTATTAGGAGCTGACTATGCTATTGATGAAGCAAATGAAATGCAAAATTCACAAGTAAAAGAAGTGGGAGATGTAGTCGGTTATCATAACGATGGAATAGTAAAATGGTCTGGCGTTTTTTCTCAAATGGAATATAGTAATGGAATGTTAAGCGTATTTTTTAATATTTCTGGCTCAAACTCTGCCTATAAAAGAATCGATTATTTCAAAAAGAAAGATTTAGTATTGTCAGATACAACATATAAAGAAGCATTGGGAACTTCTGTGAATACTGTATATGAATATGATAATACTGGAAACATAATTGGCGCTCATAAAACAATGATAGAAGACACTATTTGGCATAACGGAAATCTCTATACAAGAGATTCAGAAGAAGCAAAATTGGCGGAGACTTCTTGGAAATGGATAAAAGGATATACCATAAAAACAGGAGCAAATGTAAATTTGGATGAATTCAATAATATATTTTTCAATGTTGGATATATTTCCAAAGCGCCTAGATTTAATAACGTATATGATTATAGCAATCAACTTTTTAGAGATATACGCAATGAACAGGTAAAGGCAGTTGAAGGAGGTTATTCATATCGTTCCTCCTTATTTTCTGCTAATGCAAATGGTTATTATACTATCTGGGAAAACAAACCTGCAAATGGAGGAGTATCAGTAATGGTGGATGATGTGCCTTTTAAAGCAAACATCAATGGAATGAATGCTTTACATAAAGGAGTGGAAATGGATTTTGCTTTGAAAATTAATCAAAAATTTAGCATAGAAGGATTGCTTTCATTGGGTGATTGGAGATGGACTTCCTCAGATACAGTTAGGTTTTTAGATGATAATAATAATCCTATTATGGATGATTTTGGTAATGAGATTATTGCCACTTTTGATGCGGATGGAGTTCATGTTGGAGATGCTGCTCAAACCCAATTCGGACTTAGCATTAGATATGAGCCAGTACCTCATGCTTATTTCAAATTAAGAGGCACCTTGTTTGAAAATTATTATGCCGATTTTGATCCTTTATCTTTAAATGGAGAAAATGCGAGGAGAGAATCTTGGAAAATCCCATCTTATCAATTACTAGATTTACATGCAGGCTATAAATTCAAATTATCAGAAAAGAACAAATTAGATATACGATTAAGCATATTGAACTTGTTAGATGAGGTCTATATTTCAGATGCACAAAACAATGATCCTTACAATGCCAATTTTCGAGATTTTGATGCAAAATCAGCAGGGGTATTTTTTGGTTTGGGCAGAAGAGTTAACTTGTCCGCAAAATTTACTTTTTAATAATTAAATAATGAATAAATATTACAAAATGAGAACAACAACATTAATTATTGCAACACTCGTATCAGTAGTGAGTTTTGCACAGGATATTGCAACAGCAAGATCTCAAGGAGTTGGAGCAACCGTAACGATTACAGGAGTCGTAACTAATGGAGATGAGTTAGGGCCAATCCGATATATTGAAGATGCTACAGCAGGCTTAGCGTTATATGATCCTACTGCTTTAAGTGGAGTGATAAGAGGAGAGGAAGTTACAGTAAGCGGTATTTTAGTTGACTATAATGGTCTTATGGAAATGACTCCTGTTAACTCAAGTATTACAAATTCTACAGGGAATTCAATAACTCCTCAATTGATTACACCAATTCAAGTAGGAGAAACTACAGAATCAGAATTAGTTCAGATTAACAATGTGATTTTTAATAGTGGTGGCTCTCTTTTTACAGTGGGAACGCACGATTTTATAGCAAATGGAGAGACAGGAAAAGTGTATATAAGAGCCGGAAACCCATTAGAAAATTCTCTTATTCCAATGGGTCCTGTTACACTTATTGGGATTTCTTCTCAATATACATTCTCGGTTCCAGCAAATGATGGCTATCAGATTTTACCAAGAGATTCTTCTGATATTATACAAACAGGTGCTTTAATTTTTACTTCTGCAGTTGTGCAATCCAACATTACAACTATATCTTTTGATTTATCATGGTCTGTTTCAGATTCATCTTCTACAAATTGTAATTATGGTAGTACTTCTACTTTAGGTACAGCTATCAATAATGGAGGTAATACTTTAACACACACCATGAGTTTGGCCGGATTGCAACCAGCAACTTTTTATTATGTAGAATGTTATTCAGTAAATGGAATGGATACTGCTTTTTCCAATATTGGAATTTATTCCACAGCATCAAATTCTTCAGGAATTATTCGTCCTTATTTTAACCATTCAGTAGATGTTTCTGTTTCTACTGGTGTGGATGCCCAAAACATTACAACTTATTTTAATGATACCATTAAAGCATATATGAATTTGGCGCAAAATACTTTGGATATTTGTGTATATAATGCATCAGATGCCACCATTGCTACTGCCATAAATGATGCATATACTAGAGGAGTTGCTGTACGATACATTGCGGATGATGATGTTACAAATACAATGTTAATCAGTTTGGATCCGAATATTCCTATTGTAATGAGAGACCCTTCAGTTGCTGGTATTATGCATAATAAATTTATTATTGTAGATGCAAATTCCACTAATAATTCTTGGGTGATGGGCGGTTCAACAAATTGGACTAATCCTTCTAATCTTTTTAATGATTACAATAATCTAATTTTTATTCAGGATGAAGCAATAGCAAAAGCCTATACATTAGAGTTTGAAGAAATGTGGGCTGGTATTTTTGGTACGAATAAGCTTGACAATACTCCTCATAAGTTTATTGTTAACGGAAAAGATGTTGAGGTGTATTTCTCACCATCAGACCAAACAACAAGTAAAATTATAAATATGATTGATAATGTTGATTACTCCTTTGAATTTGGCCTTTTAGGATTTACTCGAGATGATCTTGGTCTTGCTGTAATTGCAAAAGATGGCGAATTTGGAGTAAATGTAAGAGGAATTATTGAACAAGAAAATATTACTGGAAGTGAGTTTGCAGACTTGATTGCAGCAGGTGTAAATGTAAAATCACATCAAGGGGTTCCGTATCAATTTCATCATAAATATGCTATTGCTGATGCAAATGTAGTGGCTTCTGATCCAACAGTATTAACAGGTTCTCATAATTGGAGCAGTAATGCAGAAAATAATTCAGATGAAAATACTTTAGTGATACATGATGCTACTATTGCTAATATTTATTTGCAAGAATTTACTGAGCGGTTTAATGAATTAGGTACTTCAGGGATTGATGAGTTAATCCAATTAGATATTACTATTTTCCCAAACCCATCAGCAGGAAAAGTGGAGGTGAAAAGTGATGTAGTAATTCAGCAAATTAATTTATATGCGGTGGACGGGAAACTCCTTAATACCACAGAAGAATCAGTTATTCAAATTAAGACAAAAGGAATTTATTTTATAAAGATAATTACTGAAAAAGGAATAGCAGTAAAGAAAATAGTTATTGAATAAGTTTCCTAAAACCAAAAACTAATTTCGTCCAAGTTTTTTCTTTTTAAATCAGGAACCTTACAATCCTTGGCAGGATAGCCTACTGGGAGTAATAAAAAGGCTTTCTCGTTTTTTGGTCTACCAAGAACTTTTTGCAAAAATTTCATAGGGCTTGGTGTGTGAGTGAGGGTAACTAAACCCGCTTGATGAATAGCAGTAATTAAAAACCCAACTGCAATTCCAACCGATTCGTTCACATAATAATTCTGTGATTTATTTTTGTCCTTATCCAAATCAAATACCTTTTTAAAAACTACAATAAGGTAAGGGGCAACTTCCAAAAACTCTTTTATGTGGTCGGTTCCTAAATGTTCTAAATCTTCTTTCCAACTATCAGACATCCTACCATGGTAGTTTTCGTATTCCTCTTTTTCAGCTAATTTTCTGATTTCAGACTTTAGTTTTGTATTACTTATTACACAAAAAGTCCAGGGTTGTTTATGCGCCCCAGATGGTGCACTTCCAGCTGCTTTTATAATATTTTCAATTACTTCTTTTGGGACTTCCATATCTGAAAAATCACGAATCGATCTTCTTTTATTTATTTCTTGATAATATTTTTCACTATTTTTTATCAAATCTTCAGAGGAAGATTTAGTTGTAGAGTAAGGAATAAAGGGTTGCTTTTCGTTCATGATAATATTAGGCTAAATTTTTTGAAGTTGATTTTGCAAAATAATAGATGTATCCGTAACAAATAAGCAGCAATAAAAAGGCCATTTTAAATCCTGCTAAGTCCGTACAAAAACCATACAGTGGAGGAATGATTGCGCCCCCAACAATCATGGTGCATAATATTCCTGATGCTTGAGGTTTTAAGTCACCTACATCTTTAATGGACAAAGTAACAACTGCTAGAATGCTCCACATGGAAATTACTCCAATTGTATTCATAGAGATGATAATTAGTAGAAGGGCTCCAATAGCAAAAAAGGAAAGAACTTTTGATGGTGCAAAAATATTGGTTAAGTAGGCTCCAATGAATCTTCCAATCATGGCCCCACTCCAGTAAAAAGTGACGAATGCGCCTACAATGGCTCTTTTGTCTAATGTTGCCAAATCAGTATTTAAAATATTGCTTGCAATATTGTTCATCCAAGGCGTGCTTTGTATGATGGAGTGCATATCCATATCGATAAAATAATTCACCAAATAACTACCTATCGCAACCTCAGCCCCAACATATACCAGAATAGCAAAAGCGCCCATTACTAATACTTTATTTTTGAGCACCTCACGATAACCACTATTGCTTATTGAAGTGATAACTGTAGGTAATTTTACAAATGCAAAAAGCACTGCCAAAGCAAGAATGGACATTGAAAGCAATACAAATGGTGTTTGTACTGCCACTGCTTCTGCTAAATAGTAAGCGGTTTTTTCTAATTCGCTTAATAGGTTAATTTCGGATGATGATTTAATGGTATCACCTAACAGAAAGGAGGCTCCAATTGCAGGAGCAATTGCTGTACCTAAGGAATTGAATGCTTGTGCTAAATTCAGTCGGCTTGATGCTCCCTTAGTATTTCCTAAAACGGCTACAAAAGGATTGGCGGCCACTTGTAAAATGGTCATTCCGCCAGCCAAAATAAAATAGGCCATTAAAAAGATAGAAAATGTTCTGAACTCAGCAGCAGGATAAAATAAGAAGCACCCCAAAGTCATGGTAAGTAAGCCTAAAATGATTCCTTTTTTATACCCAATTTTGGAAAGGATAAATCCTGCCGGAATGGAGAGTAAAAAGTAAGCCATAAAAAAGGCAAACTGTACTAGCCCAGCCTGAAAATAAGTAAGCGTAAAAATCTCTTTTAATCTGGGGATTAAAAAATCTACTAAAACAGTAATAAAGCCCCACAAAAAGAAGAGTGAAGTGAGGGCTATAAAAGGGAAAAGGTATTTGTTTTTCGTCATTTTATTCAATTATTAATTCATCTATAAAAAGCCAAGTTTTACCGCCAGCACCCAAATGCCAAGCAGGGCAAATGCCATAATTTTTAGCCTTTACTTTTAGGTATTTTGCTTTTGTATTTTTTAGTTGTAAAGTGTAATCCTGAACAAAACTACCTTCCAATGTGTCAGAGAAAGTAGTATTCACTATTCCTAAATAAGTAAAGGTTTCCCCATTAATTGAAATAAAATACTCCACTTGTTTAGGATAAAAAATCCAAGAACGGATATCTTGCAGACAGCCTAAACCAATACTCTTTATTGCTCTCACTTCTCCTAAATCAATTACTGCTTCCAAATTTTCTCGATAGCCCTGCCAATTTCCTGTTCGGTAATTTGTTCCTCCTCTTTGGTGATCAATTAAGGTTTTATCGCCAGCAGCAGCATATTGATTAGCATAGTCGCTATGTAGTACAATGCTTTTTTTGTTGTCAATTTTGTAATAGTTGGCGCTTATGCTTTTACTCCACTTATCATCTTTTATGGTTCTGCATTTTATTTCTGCATCTTCATCAATAAGAATAGGATGCTCATATTTAATTTCTTGTTCTCCATTTATAGCATAATAAATATCTCCTCCAATAGCAGAACCTAACTTAATAGTCATCTTTTCAGCAAAAGTTTGACTTTCGGCTACAAAATAAGGAACAGGAATAATTCTATTTCTTTCAATTTTTGATGGAGGTATTGATCCACTTCCCCAATCAGAAGGCTTACTTCCCATTTCAAAGACAAGTTTACCTCCTTCCATAATGCTTTGGTGCTCAATAAAGGATTGATTAAACATTTCCCCATTTAAAGTTGCTGCTTGTATGTATATATTTTTATCAGATACATTTTTAGTATTTATTACAAATGTATTTCCATTTTCTAAATTGAGTGTTGCTTTTTCAAAAAGTGGTGTTCCGATAGTATAATAATCAAGTCCTGGAGTTACCGAATAAAAGCCCATTGCACTCAATACATACCAAGCGGACATCTGCCCACAATCCTCATTTCCTGATAATCCATCAGGTAAATTAGTATATTGTTCCTGTAAAATCTGATGTACTTTTTCTTGTGTTTTGTAGGGTTTCCCTACATAATTGTACAAATAAGCCATGTGATGACTTGGCTCATTTCCATGCGCATATTGCCCAATTAGGCCTGTGATATCGGCTTGTTCTCTCCCAGAGGTTTCGGTTGAAGCGATAAACATTTTATCTAAATGTGCTTCATAATTTGAAGGCCCTCCCATAAGTTCAATATGCCCCCCGATATCTTGTGGAGCAAATAGAGAATACTGCCAAGCATTGGCTTCCGTATAGTTGAAGTTTACTTCTTCAGCCTTGAAAGGGGAAAACCAAGCATAACTTCTTTTTGCTCGGAAAAACCGGGATGAAGGGTCGTATAAATTCTTATAATTTTGGCCTCTTTTATAAAATTCAGCAGCCGTTTTTTTTGCTCCTAATTGTTCTGCCATTAATGCAATACACCAATCATCATAGGCATATTCCAAAGTTTTAGAAACAGATTCTGGCTCATCAGAAGCAGAAATAAATCCGTTTTCTTTAAAGGATTTTAAGCCCAAATCATCTTGCATGGCTGAATGTACCATGGCTTCTAATGCCAAGTCGGCATCAAAATCTCTTATTCCTTTTGCATAAGCATCTGCAATAACTGGAATAGCATGATAACCAATCATGCAGCCTGTATAATTAGCCGCTAATTCCCAAATAGGCAACTGCCCACCTTCCTTAAATTGACGCAAGAATGTTCGGATAAATGCAGCCGTTCTTTTTTGTTCAATAAGTGTGAAAAGTGGATGGGTTGCCCTGAAAGTATCCCAAAGTGAAAAGATGGTATACTGCTCATCATCCGTATGGTGTATTTTTAAATCTGTGCCTAAATAGTTACCATCAACATCTACAAATAAGTTAGGGTTGAGCAAGGAATGGTAAAGGGCTGTATAAAAGATTTCTTTTTGCGTTTCTGACTTTCCTTCTACTTGAATTTTACTGAGTGCTTTTCCCCAAAGTTGTTGGGCTTCTATTTTTGTTTGCTGAAAATCCCAATGTGGCATTTCTGCTAGCATATTTGCTTTTGCACCTTCTGTGCTTACGGCAGAAATCCCTACTTTAATAAGGAGTGGCTTTGTGAGTTTTCTAAATTTAAAGCCCATAACTTCTCCATTTTCATTGCTGACAACTGCTGAAAATGGCTCGGATAATTGAATGTAGAAATGCAATTGCTGATTTTCAGCCCAATTGCTTGAATGGCGAAATCCTTGCAAAGTAGTACTGTCAATAATTTCTATTTTGCTATCCAATACTTTATCCCTATGTGCTAAATCCAAGATGATTTGCGCCTGTTCATTTTTTGGAAAAGTATATTTATGAAAACCTACTCTTGGGCTTGTAGTTAGTTCTGCATTTATGGCATAATCTTTCAATAAGACTTGGTAAAAACCTGCTGTGGCAGTTTCATTTGTATGGGAAAAATGGGAGGAGTATCCTACTTTTCCATTAGCACCATTGTTTAAAAAGAGTTCGCCTGTAGTTGGCATAATCAAAATATCTCCATAGTCGGAAACGCCTGTTCCACTAAGGTGGGTATGTGAAAATCCGTAAATAATACTATCTGAATAATGGTAGCCACCACAGCCATCCCAACCGTCTAATCGGCTGTCTGGGCTGAGTTGCACCATTCCAAAAGGAGTAGTAGCCCCAGGGTAAGTATGGCCATGTCCACCCGTACCAATAAAAGGATTTACATAATTAATTGCAGATTTATTTTCGTTTTTACAGAAGTATAAACAAACTAGAAATAGAAAAAAAAGGATTCTTTTTAAGGTCATGAAGTTATTTTTGAAGCGCAAAAATAAAGAAAATATCATCAGAATAGTGTTATATTTGAAGGATGAAAATTTTAAATGCTACTGAACTAAAAGAATGGGATGATTTTACTATAAGTAATGAGCCTATTTCATCTTTGGGTTTGATGGAGCGTGCGGCCACTTATTGTTTTCAAGAAATATTGAAAATACATGAGGGAAACACTCCTTTTCATATTGTAGTAGGCAAGGGGAATAATGGGGGTGACGGACTAGTAATTGCTCGTAAATTAGTTGAAGCAAACTATAGGGTAAGAGTAAGTATCCTAAATTTTTCGGATACAGTATCAGCAGATTTTAGTACAAATAAAGCGAGATTACCCTCAAATATCCTGCATCTAATTCATGCTTCTGCTGATTTTCAATTGCATAAACAGGAAGTAATTATCGACTGTATTTTTGGCTATGGATTAAGCAGAAAAGTGGAGGGGAAGTTTGCAAAGATTATTAATCGGATTAATTCAGCACAAGCCCAAGTGATTAGTATTGATATGCCTTCTGGACTTTTCACAAATGACAATAGCGAAAATGATGGAACCATAATAAAAGCACAGTATACACTTACTTTTCAATGCATGAAATTAGCTTTATTACAAGCCTCTTATTATGCTTGTTACGGTAAGGTTATTGTAATTGACATAGAATTAAGCCCTCAATTTTCATTGCAAACAGACAGGTGTCAATGCTACATTACTGCAAAGGATTTACCTCAAATAAAGGAGCGAGATAAATTCGCTCATAAAGGAAAATTTGGTCATGCATTATTAGTAGGAGGAGGAGCAAAGATGAGGGGAGCACTGATATTAGCAGCCAAATCCGCATTGCGTTCAGGCGCAGGGAAAGTAAGCGTTACGCTTCCAGAGCAATGGGTAAAAGACCTAAATATTGAATTGCCAGAGGCAATGCTAGCACATCAACCAATTACCAATTTATCCCCTTATACGGCAATAGGTATTGGCCCAGGATTAGGAACTAATAATGATGCTGTTAATAATTTGGAAAAATTATTACGATTAAGAAAACAAACCCCATTACTCATTGATGCAGATGCCCTGAATATATTAAGCAATCATTCACAATGGTTAACATTTTGCAGCAAAGCAGTGCTGACTCCACACATTGGAGAATTTAAACGTTTATGTGGTGATTTTACTTCTGATGAAGAGAAATTGGATAAGCAAGTACAATTTGCAAAAGAGCATGATGTATTTCTGGTTTTGAAAGGGGCGCATACTTCTATTGCTACTCCTGATGGGAAATTATTTTTTAACTCAACAGGAAATACAGGACTTTCTACTGCTGGTTCAGGAGATGTGTTGAGTGGCATTATTGTATCCTTTTTAGGACAAGGATACCCTCCGGAAGAATCCTGTATTTTAGGGGTGTATTTGCATGGCCTGTCGGCTGACTTAGCATTAGAAACCGAAAGCGCATCTTCCTTTATTGCTTCTGATTGTATCGCCTATTTAGGTAAAGCATTTAAAGCAATAGGGGCTTAATTTTTTACTCAATTATTACTTCATCTACAAAAATCCAAGCGTCCGAGCCAGCAGCAGGGTGCTCTTTAGGTAATTTACCAACAGTAGTGGCCTTTACTTTTACATATCTTGCTTTCAAATCTTGGCTAACTACTTTAAAAGTATGCTTAAATTTTCCTTCTTGCATCAAGGATATTTTATTTGCTATTGTTTCAATTTTGGTAAAGTTTTTTCCATCCTCAGAAACAGCATAACTCACAACTGTTGGCAATACAATCCAAGATAAATAGTATTGGAAAAAAGTAGTTTGAATGCTAGAAAATGTTGTTGTTTCCCCTAAGTCAATTACAACTTCAAAATCTGTTCCGGAAAATCCTTGGTAGTATCCATCACGGAAATTTTCCACACTTCCCAATAAGCCATCCGTTAAATTATTATCGCCTGTTCCTTTGTAATGTCTGCTATAAGGAATGGTATAATTTACCTTTTTCCCAGTGGCAATATGCCTGATTATTTCTTGCTCAAATTCCCCATAAGGCTTTTCGTTTTTAAACCCTCTAGCCATTAAAGTAGAGGTCTCATTTACGCCAAAAGGAACAGTGTATGCTTGCCAGTCTTTATTATTGAAGCTGTATTCTAAACGCATATCAGGACTGCCTTTAAAAAGAGAAACAGCAAAACTATCGGCATTGAAAAGAACTGTTGAGGTGATAGGTACGCTTTCAAACCCATATTTTACTCCCATAGCATCCAGTTTAGAATAGTGCTTTTGTACACGCGCATAAAAGTGATCATAGTCTTTTTCTTTAGTACTCCAAAGTACTTCACTCATGGCCAAAATCCTTGGAAACACTTTGCTATCCACCAATTCCTGTGGTGCTCTTTCGCTCCACATATTGCATTCTCCACCTAAAATATATTTGGCTTCAGCCTCTGTTAACTCTGCTGGAATAGGCTCATAATGATAGACCTCTTTTAGGTCAGTAGCATCTAGTCCATAATCAAAATAACAATGGGAAGTAGGCGACATAATAGCGTCATGCCCACTTTTGGCGGCTGCAATTCCCCCTTCTTCTCCTCTCCAGGATTGCACGGTAGCAGAGGGAGCCAACCCTCCTTCTAAAATTTCGTCCCAACCAATGAGTTGTCTTTCGTTTTTGTTTAAGAACTTTTCAATGCGTGTGATGAAATAGGATTGCAATTCGTGTTCATCATGCAAGTTTTCCTCCTTAATTCTTTGTTGGCATTTTTTGCAATGTTCCCATCTGTATTTTGGGGCTTCATCACCTCCAATATGAATGTATTTGGAAGGGAAAAGTTCCATTACTTCCGTAAGTACATCTTCCATAAAAGCAAAAACAGTATCGTTCCCAGCACAATAAATATCTTTATAAACGCCCCATTCAGTGCCTACATTTATGCTATCGCCTGTGCAAGAAAGGTAAGGATATGCAGCAATAGCAGCAGCAGAATGTCCTGGAAATTCTATTTCAGGAACTACTGTAATATGCCTTGTTTTGGCATAAGCCAAAATTTCTTTGATATCCTCTTTGGTATAAAAGCCGCCATAAATACTGCCATCCTTTTCTGTTCGCCAAGCCCCAATCTCAGTTAACTTTGGGTATTTTTCAATTTTAATTCTCCAACCTTGATCTTCCGTAAGATGCCAATGCAAAACATTCATTTTATGATAAGCCAACAGGTCAATATAACGCATTACAAATTCTTTGTCCATAAAATGGCGACAGCAATCCAGCAGCATTCCTCTCCAAGAAAATCTTGGGAAATCATGCATTTCTAAGCAAGGAATTTTAGTAACAACTACTCCTTTTTTAGTCGGCAGTAATTGTCGTAAAGTTTGTATCCCTCTCATAATTCCTATGGGTGTGGAAGCCTCTATTTTTAAATTATCTGCAGAAATATTAAGGAAGAATTCTTCTTCTTGTAATCCTTCTTTTTTTAATAATTCAATTGTGTTTCCTTTTCCTTTTAACTCAAGATTCAGCAAGGTTTTTAAGTAGTCTGACTCAGCATAAAATAGACTGTCAACTATCAAATTTGTGTTAAAACTAAGTGAAAACGCACCTTCATTTATTTCTACTTTTTGAGGTTTTGGGATAAGATTTACCTCTTGTACAATTGGCTTAGTACAAGCAAATAGCAAACATAGTATAGCTAACCAATATTTCATTATTTCAAATAAGATAAGGAATCTATCATTTGATTTTCACCGCCTTGATACAAGGCATAATTAAACCAAGGATGTACGGCATAAGCACCATGTTCTCCTTTTTTATTGATTGCCAAATAGCCAATTTGCATGTCTTTATAATTTTGATTTTTTACAATTCTTGCAATTGCTTCTTCACAAGCCTCTTGTGGAGTTGCGCCTTGTCGCATTAATTCAACTACTAAAAAAGAACCTAAAGTTTTAAGCACGGCTTCTCCAACTCCTGTTGCGCAGGCACCCCCAACTTCATTGTCCACAAACATTCCAGCACCAATCACTGGGGAATCACCAACTCTCCCGTGCATTTTCCAAGAAAGCCCAGAAGTAGTGCAGGCTCCAGAGATATCGCCTTTTTTATCCAATGCTAAAAGACCAATAGTATCATGGTTTTCCACATTAATGACAGGTTTATATTCAGATTCTTTCAGCCACTCCCTCCATCTTTTTTCTGCTTTTTCAGTGAGTAAATTTTCTTTTTTGAATCCATTTTCTAAAGCAAATTGCAAGGCGCCAGAACCAGAAAGCATTACATGAGGAGTATTATCCATCACCAATCGTGCTACCGAAATAGGATGTTTGATATGTTGTAAAAAACTAACCGAGCCACAATTTCCTGTTTCATCCATGATACAGGCATCTAGAGTTACTTTTCCTTCTCTATCTGGCAATCCTCCTAATCCTACCGACATGGATTCAGGATCTGCTTCAGGAATACGAACCCCTGCCTCAACTGCATCAATGGCTTTTCCGCCACCTTGCAATACCTCCATTGCCTCCTCATTGGCAGGCATTCCATGTCGCCAAGTAGAGATAACCATAGGGAATCCATTGTCAGAATTAGGATTTGTTTTATCCATTTTGGCTATGCTTAGTTTTGGAAAAATAGAGGCTCCAATAGCACCTAATACTCCTCCTTTTATAAAATTTCTTCTGTTTGACATGGCTTATTTGTTAAGGTCATAAAGCGACCAAATTAGTAATTTATTTTTGCTTAATTTTTTTCCTTCAAACTTAAGTATTTTCTTTTCACCTGGTAATAGTGAGAAAAAATTATCAGAAAATTGACCTTCTATACCATGTAAATACACTTCAAATGCTGGAATATCTGTTTGCAATGTAATGGTATTTTTTTCTATTTGATAAGAGATAGTTGGTTTTTTAAAATTTACGTTTTTAGTTTCAGTAGCAAATAAAGACTTTGCTTTTAGTTGTTTATTTTTGAGTTCAGCAACTATAAATTGATTGTCATTTACTTTGATTTTTTGGGCGTAAATCAATGCTGATCCTTCTACTTTTTTGTTGATTGGCTCAGTTACTTTATGCGTAATCTCCCCATCCAGATTATAAATACTAATGATTAAAGTGTCTTGAATATTTTCTATTAAATCAGTCATTACCCAAACGCTTATCATGTCATTATCATCTAATTTTTGAGATAATGAAACAGGAGAAAATACATCTTGAGCCGTATAATGTAATGCTTTCCAATTGCCAAAATAATCACGACTACTCCATGAGGCTACTGGCCAACAATCATTCAGTTGCCAATACAAAGTCCCCATGCAATATGGTTGATTTCTTCTGTGGCTCTCCAAACCAATTCGCATACCATTTGCTTGTAGGATTTGACTTGCATAAATGAACTTTTTAAAACCCTTTGGTACATTGTATTCTCTTGCCATATATTCAGTGATAAGGGAATTTCCTCTCGGATGTTTTTGATGATTCTGCATCACGGCTGAGTTTAAATTCCAATCCAAACTATCAGCAAAAGTGGCAATGGTTAAAAACTGAGGGAAAGATTGAAAGCCAAATTCACTCATAAATCTCGGTACTTTTTGTTCAAAATTTTCAAAAGGTTCTCCGTCATGCCAAACGCCCCAATAATGTGCATCTCCCTGAAATTGATGTTTAGGATTTCCTCTGCCAAATTTTGGAGAACTTTCCCAGTAAGCAGTTTGGGAATGAATATCAACAATATGTGGGAAAATTTCTTGAAATACTTTTTGGTAGCCACTCCAAATTTCGGCTTTCTGTTTTTCAGTAAAAGCATTTTGCCAACCCCACCTGTGCCAACCTTCTGAATTTTCGTTATTTCCGCACCAAAGTGCAATGGAAGGGTGATGCCGTAAACGCTTCACATTTTGGATGGCTTCTTCTTTTACATTTTCCAAAAACAAAGAATCAGAAGGGTACATAGCACAAGCAAACATAAAATCTTGCCAAACTAGAATCCCAAGCGAATCGCATAAATCATAGAAAATATCTTCTTCATAAATCCCTCCTCCCCAAACCCTGAGCATATTCATATTGGCTTTAATTACATCATTTAGCAAGTTGCGATAATGGTTTTTTGTTACTCTATTTTGTAAATTATCCTGAGGAATATAATTGGCTCCTTTCATAAAAATAGGTTTATCATTTACTTTGAAATAAAAACTTTCTCCTATTGAATCTTGCTCAGTAATTAATTCTATTTTTCGTAAACCAATTTTTTTTGTTTGGCTATCAAGCAGCCTATTTTCATCTGATATAGAAATATTGATTTCATATAATTTTTGCTCTCCATAGCCATTTGGCCACCATAATTCTGGATTTGGAATGCGAATGATAATGGAAAGTTGATTATTCCCTTTTTTCAATTTAAAATCCTTCCAGACCTTATCATAAGCCTTAAGGGTAATTGTTTTTTCAGTTGAAGATTCTATATTAATACCTACGGTTAAGTTAGCAAGCGAATCCGTTAAATGATCTTGCACAACATAAACAATATTTATCTTGCAATCATCCCAACTTTGCAGTTCAACTTTACGCCAAATTCCTGTTGGCGATATTTTTGCTCCCCAATCCCAACCATAATGAAAGCCCGCTTTTCGCGAAAAGACTCTTTCTCCACCAGGTAAACTATATCCTAAAACAGTTTGTTTTTCTTTTTCTTTTTCTGAAACAGGTTCAAATAGTATGCGTAATTCATTTTCTTTTTTTAATATGTCTTTTACATCTACCTCCCATTTTCTGAACATATTATCAGCCACCAAGATTAAGAAATCATTCAAATAGACTTTTGCATAAGTATCTAAGCCATTAAAAACCAAATATTGCTTTTTATTTCTTAAAGTGTTTTTAGGTGCTGAAAAGTAGGATTTGTAGTGCCAATTATTTTCGGATACCCACCTTACACTATCTTCATTAGTGCCATAAAATGGGTCGGAGATAAAGTTATGGTTTAATAAATCAGAAAAATTATTTCCAGGAACTTCCGCTTTGTACCAATTCCCATCATATTCAAATTTCCAATCGGTTATTTCTTGTGACAAAATAGGTCCTTCTTGCTTTTTGCAAGAAGAAAAAATCACCAATACTATGAGTAGGTATTTATACAATTTGTTCTAGTTTATCAATTACCGCTTTAATAAGTAGGGCATCAGTTTCTATTTCTCCTTTCTGGTTTTTCATGCTTCCTGAAAGGTGAAAATTTCTTATTCCTATTTTATATAACGCTTCTGCATTACTTTGATTCACGCCACTTCCAACCAAAATAGTAATTCTCCCCTTTGCTAATTTCACCAATTGTTCCAAATTAGAAATTCCATCAATTACATTATCACTTTGCCCAGCAGTTAAAAGCAATTCACAACCGCAAGCAATCACATCTTCTAAATTTTGTCTCAAATTATTTCCTTCATCAAAAGCCCTGTGAAAAGTAATGTGCATAGGTTTTGCGGCCTTTACCATTGCTTTTGTTTGCTCTTTATTTATTGAGCCATCCTTGTGTAGCGCACCAATTACAACTCCATCACAACCTAATTTTTTACAAAACTGAATGTCGGCAAGCATTTGTACCATTTCCTTTTCAGAAAAAACAAAATCCCCACTTCTGGGGCGAATCAAAACATGTAAAGGAATGTTTAATTCTCTTGATCGAATGATTTCTTCTCGTGTTGGGGTAATCCCACCAACTTCTAAATGAGTACATAGTTCAATTCTATTTGCTCCACCTAATTCGCCATTTATTGCAGATTGAATGGAGTTTGCACAACATTCTACCAAAAAATCATTCATGGGCTAAATTTATAAAAATTGAATCAATAATAAACATACTAAAAAAAAATTGTACTTTCGAGTTCTCAAAAAAACTAAAACCATGAAAAAATATTTATTTTTATTATTTTCCATTTGCTTCTTATCGTTACATGCACAAAATTCATATACAATTAACACTATAGGGAGTACATTTTCTCCTTCTAGTTTAACTATTAATGTTGGCGATACTGTAACATGGAATAATACAGGGGGCTCTCACAATATAAATGCAACATTAGCAACTTATCCTAATAACCCTGAAGGTTTTGGTAATGGTGTTGCTAGTGCTCCGCACATACGACTATCAATGTGACCCTCATGCTCCAGGAATGTCAGGCGTTATTATTGCAAATGCAATACAAGTTCCTGGCTGTACAGATTCTTTAGCCTGTAATTATGACCCAACAGCAACAATTGATGATAGCTCTTGTATTTTCCCGGATGGTTGCACCGATTCATTAGCATGTAACTATAATTCACTAGCTACTTGTGATGATGGCTCTTGCTTAACTACTTATGGTTGTACAGATTCAACTGCTACTAATTTTAATGTAAACGCTAGCTGTGATGATGGATCTTGTATCTACCCTTTACCACCAGCTGAGAATCTTTTCTTTTCAGAATATGCAGAGGGGAGTAGTAATAACAAATACTTTGAAATATATAACCCAACTTCCGATACTGTAAATTTAACCAATTACGCTTTTGCTAGGGTAAATAGTTCTTCTACAAATTATAATGGTATATATGAGTTTTGGGTAGATTTTGATTCAGGGGCTGTTGTATTACCATATGATGTTTATGTTGTTGTTCATCCATCTGCTGATCCATTTATTATAGCGGCAGCTGATATGGATTATGGTTCTTTAAGTAATGGTGATGACGGAATGGCGCTAGTGTATGGTTCAGAGCCTACTTCTCCTGTTGGACCAATTGTTGGAGGATATGTCATTTTGGATTGGATTGGTGATTGGGATGCAGATCCAGGACAAGGATGGGATGTTGCTGGGGTTGGAGCTGCAACACGAAATCACACACTAGTTAGGAAATGCCCAATATCTCAAGGAGATACTTCCTGGACAAATGCAGCTGGTACTGATCCCGTGAATTCACAATGGATTGTGTTTGCTCAGAATGATTGGACAAATATTGGGTTCCACAATACTTGTGTTTGTGATAGTTCTACTAATTCATATACTTCAATTACAGATACTATTTGTAACGGATTATCTATAGTTGTTGGAAATAGCACATATGATTCAACAGGAGTGTATTCAGATACTTTACTTGCATTAAATGGTTGCGATAGTATCATTACAACAACATTAACCGTTTTGAGCGGTTCCGCTTCTTCAGTTATCAATGATACAACTATTTGTGATGGTGATAGTATAGTTGTTGGATCTAACGTATATATAGTAGCAGGATCTTATACTGATATTTTAGTTAATTCTGCAGGATGTGATAGTATTATTACTACAAATCTAACAGTACAAACACCAGTTTATCAAAGTATGACTCTTTGTGATGGGAATAGTATAACAGTTGGCAGTTCTGTTTACAATACGACAGGAACTTATACTGATACTCTCAGTAGTTCTTTGGGATGTGATAGTATAGTGCATACAAACCTCACAATTTATTATCAGTTTAATTCTATTTTCGGAGGTATTCCTAACAATACTGTTGGTGGTGGAGGCTTTTATAATGGCTCTCAATATTTAGAATTAAGTGCTTATATGCCATCAGAATTAGTTTCTGCAATGGTATATGCGCAAGATACTATCCTTACTACGTTTCAAATTAGAGATGATAATGGAAATGTTTTGGATTCCACCACTATTAATGTAATTCCTGGTGGGCATAGAATATATTTTAATTTTCCACTGGCAGGAGGTTCTGATTATCAATTAGGTCTTGATGGCAATAGCACTAATTTATTCAGAAGTAATAATGGTGTAAATTACCCCTATAATTTCAATACTTTGGCTGCTATTACCAATTCATCAGCTGGCAGTGGGTTTTATTATTTCTTTTATGATATTGAAATCAAACAATCATCTCAGCCAAGCAATTATTCTATTTGTGCAGGAGATAGTATAGTGGTTGGAGGAAATGTTTATAATGCAAGTGGTTTGTATACAGATAGTTTAACTACCTCAATTGGCTGTGATAGTCTAGTCTTTACCAATTTAATAGTTTATCCAAATTCTGCTTTTAGCAATCCGCAAAATATTTGTAGTGGAGCGGTATATGCGATAGGAAATAATGTTTATGATTCTACAGGAGTATATTCTGATACATTAGTAGCTGCAAATGGCTGTGATAGTATTGTTACAACAACGCTTAATGTTTCTTCTTCTTCTGTTTCTATTACAACAAATGATACAACTATTTGTGATGGAGATAGTATTGTGGTTAATGGCAATGTTTATAATAGTACAGCTTTATATTCTGACACATTAATAAATTCAGTAGGTTGTGATAGCGTGATAAATACTAATCTCACAGTACAAACTCCTATTTATCAGGACACTACAATTTGTAATGGAGACACTGTTTTCGTTGGAACTTCATTTTATACTGCAACAGGAAGTTATATAGATACATTTCAAAGTTCAATTGGATGTGATAGTATTGTACATACAAATTTGACAATATACTCTCAGATTTCATTATATGATACTATTTCTGGTGGAATTCCTGATACTAGTGTTGGGGGAGGTAATTTTTACAGTGGTTCACAATATTTAGAATTAAGTTGTTATGAGTCTTCAGATTTAGTTTCTGCAGTTATATATTCAGCTGACACTACATTAACAACTTTTGAGATAAGAGATAATAATGGCAATGTATTAGAAGATTTAACTGTAAATGTTATTCCTGGTGGACACAGAATTTATTTCAATTATAATATGTCTGCTGGATTGGATTATGAATTAGGTTTAAGTGGTAATAGTAATGATTTATTCAGACATAATTCAGGAGTAAATTATCCTTATAATTTTGGACCTTTGGCTGCTATTACCAATTCATCAGCTGGCAGTGGGTTTTATTATTTCTTTTATGATATTGAAGTAAGAAAATCTCCTGCAAATTATTCTATATGTGATGGAGACAGCATTATAGTTGCAGGCAGCATATATACTACAACAGGCCTTTATACCGATAGTTTAACTTCTTCTATTGGTTGTGATAGCTTGGTATATTCTAATGTAATTGTTTCACCTCATGTATCATATATAAACAACCAAACTATTTGCAGTGGGGAAACTACCATTGTAGGTAGTAGTATTTATGATTCAACTGGTGTTTATATCGATACGCTTAGTAGCTCTTTTGCTTGCGATAGTGTGGTGACTACCAATTTAACAGTGCTTAGTATTTCAGCTGGTGTAGGAACAAATAATCAAACTATTTGTTTTGGTGATAGCATTACAGTTGGAAATAGCACTTATTTTAATGCGGGTATCTATTCGGATACTTTAAGTTCCTCCAACGGATGTGATAGTGTGGTTACTACAACATTAACAACACTCACTGCAAATTACACTTCCATTTTTGGGGGGATTTTGGATAGTAGTTCTGCTCCTGGCGCTTTTAGCACTTGGAATGGTTATCTGGAATTAACTTGTTCTAATATTAGCAATATAGCTTCTGCAAAAGTATATGCCTTAGATACCAATACCATCACTTTTGAGCTAAGAGATAATAATGGCATTGTATTGGAAGATGAAACTATAATCGTTTATCCTGGCCAGCAAAGAGTGAATCTTAATTTTACTATTCCAGTTGGGAATGATTTCCAATTGGGAATTAGTAGCGGTAATTCTGGTTTATATAGAAGTAATGCCGGACAAGGAAATAGCCAGTTATATCCTTTCAATATTGGCCCAGTTTCTATAACAGGTTCGAATGCAAGTGATCAATATTATTATTTCTTTTATGATGTGGAAATCACACCTAATATAACAATAAATACTCTTAGGATATGTGATGGAGAAAGCGTTACCATTAATGGAAATGTGTATGATTCAACAGGAGTTTATACTGATAATTACACCGCTTTTAATGGTTGCGATTCTATTGTAGAAACCCAACTAACGGTTGATACGGCTGTAACTGCACAAATTACTCAGAATGGAGTTAATATTGAGGCAAATGTAAGTGGTGGAACAAATCCGTATTCCTACATTTGGAGTAGTGGGCAAACGAGCCAAAGTATAATGCCTCTTGTCAATGGTTCTTACTGGGTAATTGCTACTGACACCAATGGATGTATTTCTGACACAGCTTTCTATATGGTTACTTTTATTCCTAGTGGAGTTGATGACATCTTAAATTCGGATATAAATATTTATCCTAATCCTACGGATGGTTTGATAAATATTATGACTGATTTGAAAATTGAGAAAATAGAACTCTTTTCGGTGGAAGGGAAACTACTTAAAACAACTATGGAGTCATCTATGCTCTTGAATACAAAAGGAATTTATTTTATTAAGGTTATTTCAGAGAAAGGGAATATTATAAAAAGAGTAGTGGTGAATTAGTATTTTTCTTAGAAAATAAACTCTTTTATTTTTCTTTATAAAATCCTATATATCAAATAGAAAGGAGTACTTTTGCACAAATTTTTTGACCATGACATTTTCAGATATAGGATTAGATAATAGCCTTCAAAAAGCCATTGCCGATTTGGGCTTTGAAGAGCCAACCCCCATTCAAAGTGAAAGTATTCCTTTTCTCCTTGCAGAGGAAAACGACCTTATTGCACTTGCACAAACCGGAACAGGGAAAACTGCAGCTTTTGGATTGCCTATCATTCAACAAATTGAAACCGATAGCAAGCAAACACAAGCTATTATTTTATGCCCAACAAGAGAACTTTGTTTGCAAATAACAAAGGATATGGGAACCTATTCGAAATACACAAAGGGACTAAAAATTACAGCTGTTTATGGAGGAACAAACATTCAAACGCAAATTAGAGCACTCAATTCTGGAAGTCAAATAGTTGTAGGAACTCCCGGAAGAGTTATTGATTTAATCAAAAGAAAAAAACTAAAACTGGCTAATATTGAGTATGTAGTGTTGGATGAGGCAGATGAAATGCTTAATATGGGCTTTAAAGAGGATTTGGATACTATTTTGGCTGAAACCCCAGAAGAAAAGCGAACATTACTTTTTTCGGCAACAATGCCAAAGGAAGTGATGCGTATTACCAAAAATTATATGTTTAGCCCAAAAACCATTGAAGTGGCTGGCAGAAATGAGGGCGCAAAAAATGTTGAGCATCATTTTTATGTGGTAAATGCTCGAGATAGATATAAGGCACTTAGAAGAATATGTGATGTAAACCCTGAAATTTATGGAATCGTTTTTTGCAGAACTCGTAGGGAAACCAAAGATGTAGCCGATAAATTGATGCAAGATGGCTACAATGCAGATGCTTTGCATGGCGATTTATCACAATCGCAAAGAGACCATGTAATGGGAAGGTTTAGAAAAAGAAATCTGCAAATGTTAGTGGCTACTGATGTGGCGGCAAGAGGAATTGATATTGATGACCTTACCCATATTATTAATTATAACCTGCCAGATGATAATGAAATATATATTCATAGGTCAGGGCGAACCGGAAGGGCTGGAAAAAACGGAATTTCTATTATTATTTCCCATAGCCGAGAAAGAAGAAAATTGCAAGCCATTGGTAAAATGCTGAAAAAAGAGTTAATCCTGAAACAAGTTCCTGATGGAGAAGAAATTTGCGCCATCCAATTACTTACCCTTATCGATAAAGTAGTAAAAACGGATATAAATGACCAAATAGAAAAATACATTCCTATTATTGAAGAGAAACTTGCACACTTAGATAAAGAAGAACTTTTAAAACATTTTGTTTCGGCAGAATTTAATCGCTTTCTTTCCTTTTATAAAAACGCACCTGATTTGAACATCATTGCAAATAGCAAAAGTGATAGAGGAAGAAAAAATGATAGAGGGAAAAATGAGAGAAGAGAAAAAAAAGGAAGATCAACAGGGCATGCGGAAGAAGGTTACACTCGTTTTTTTATCAATTTAGGGAAGCTGCAAAACTTAGAAACACACAATCTAATTGGCCTGATCAATGAATACACTCGGAAAAGAAATATCCCAATTGGTAAAATTGATATTTTGCGGAAATTTTCCTTTTTTGAGGTTGATAGTAATAATGAGCAAGATGTATTGGCTGGACTTTCCAATGCCCAATGGAATGGCAATAGCGTATCAGTAGAAGTATCGAAACCACCAACTCCTGGGGGAAATGATTTCAGAAGAAAATCATCAGGGAGTGGGAGAAAAAGATTTGAGGCGAAAAGAAAAAGCAGTAGCAGTAACAAAAGAAAGAGTAGCCCAAAAAGAGGTGGTGGAGAAGGGTCGTTCAAAGATAAATTTAAGGCAAGCACAAGAAGGAAAAGGAGTTAGGCCTTTTTTCCTGCAACAAAATCTTTAAGATAAAAAGGCTCGAAATAAGCAACATCCTCAAAATCTTTATTTGCATATTTTTGCATGGCTAGGGCAACCATATCTTTGGAACTTGGATAAATTTCTTCTATAAATTTAGCATTAGAATGCTTTATAATTTCCTTACACTTATTTGCCCCATCCCCAAAAAATAACACTTTTTGTTCCAACTCTTTTTCATAAGATTCCTTAGTAATAATGTCAGCTTGCACCCCTCTTATCTCCTTATTTGAACTATTATAAAATGCATTATAAACCTCCATCCTGCGCGCATCAATCATTGGGCAATACAAATCTGATTTTTCTTTTTGAGTCATCCCAAAAGCCATGGCTTTTAAAGTAGAAATTGAAATTAATGGCTTGTCAATCGCATAGCAAATCCCTTTTGCCGTAGATGTGCCTATGCGCAAACCAGTATAGGAACCAGGACCTTTGCTTACAGCAATAGCATCCAAATCTTGAATGGTAAAATCTTGATTTTTGAATAATTCTGTAATAAAAACAGTGAGCTTTTCGGCATGGGAATAGTGCTCATTTACCTCCTGTTTTGTAGCAATAATTTTTTTATCAGAAGCTAAGGAAACTGAGCAACTTTTTGTAGCTGTTTCTATAAGCAAAATAAGTGCCATTTATTCCGTGCTAACTTTTACACTAAAACCGCTTTTTCTTTTTTCTCCATCATTTCCGCTCTTTTTGCTTTCCACTTTTTCACCATCTTTTAGTGTTTTCGAAATCAAAGTGTAGGGGGCTGTTATCACTACATCACTATCTGATATTCCTTCCAAAATCTGAATAAACTTATCATTCTGAATGCCTGTTTTTACAATGCTGAAATTTGCCATTTCGTTTTCAAATATGAAAACACATTCTACCTTTTTGTTGCCTGAATTTTCTGCTGTATCTTTTCTTGTGGTTACTGCTTGAATAGGAACTGAAATTACATCTTGCACCAGCTTGGTTTGCACCTCAACAGAAGCTGTCATTCCAGGACGAAACATGGTTTGATCCAATATCCTAATCTTCACTTCAAAGTTGGTAACTTGGTCGGCACTTACCCCGCTTACATTTGCCGAATTTGCAATTTCGGTAACAACCCCTTGAAACTCCTCCCCCAAAAAAGCATCTACTTCAATAAGGGTAGTATCATTTAAATGCACACGAACAATATCGTTTTCATTTACTTCCACCGCAACTTCCATGGCGCTCAAATCTGCCAAGCGCATTAGCTCTGTTCCTGACATTTGCCCTGTGCCAACTACCCTCTCGCCAAGTTCTACATTTAATCTGGAAATAGTACCCTCCACTGGCGCATAAATGGAAGTTTTATCCAAATTTTCTTCCGCCTCATTAAAGGATGCCTCAGCACTACTTACTGCATATTCAGAACTCTCCACAGTCAATTCTGCTACTTTATAAGCGGCCTCAATTTGCTCAAATTCTGATAATGAAATCGCTTCCTGATTATAAAGTCGTTTGTTTCTGTTAAAGCTTGCTTTACTTTCAGTCAATTGCGCTTTGGATTTAGCTAAATTTGCTTTGGCTGTATTTACAGATGCCTTACTTCTTTCTAAAATTGATTTGTAAATATCTGGTTTTATTTTTACGAGCAATTCTCCTTTACTTACCCTGTCTCCTTCCCTTATGAGTAACGCCACTATCTCACCTGAAACATCTGGAGAAATTTTAATTTCTACTTCTGGCTGTATTTTTCCACTAGCCGAAACAGTTTCAATAATTGTTCTCCTTTCCACCATTTCTGTTTCCACTAAAAGAGCATCTTCTGTTTTAATGACTCCTGTAAGTGTGCCGATTAGCATGATAAATGCCAAAATAAAAATACCTATTCCTAATTTTTTAAGTTTTGTATTTTGCTTTTTTTTGCCAAAAAAATAAAAAATGGAGGCGACAATGGATAAGACGATAAATATTTTCATAACTATAAGGTTAAAGGTTTTCCTAGAAAGAAATCAAGGATTTTAATTTTGAATAAATAATCATATTTTGCTTGTAATAAATCGGACTCTGCTTTTATAAGTTTGTTTTTGGCATTATTATAATCATAAACATTGAGCATGCCTTCATTAAATTTTTGCTCATTATAGCTAAAGGATTCTTGCAAAGCTTCTGCTGATTTTTTAGCAAACTCATATTGTTTTTCAGCAGCAATTACATCTGCCCTTACTTGTTCAACTTGTTTTCTTAATTGGTTTTTTGTTTTCTGTAAATCATTCTTGGCACTCAGTACCCCAATTTTTGCATTGGCAATGGAGGAGTTTGTCATCCATCCATTAAATAGAGGTATACTAAGTGAAAAAGAAAGCGATTGAGAAAAATTATCTTTTAACTGCTGATTAAATGGCGTAATTTCAGAATCGTAATTTAAAATGGGCATCAATACACTTTCGCCTGAAACAGTTTGATAGCCAGATGGGAACATGCCCAATGAATCCACTCCTAAAATTCTTGTTCTTGCATCCGAATAACCAGAGCCCATTGAGCCATTTAGCGTAATTCTGGGGAATCTTCCTCCTTTGGAAATAGTTAAATTTTTGTCACGACTTTTCAATCTATATTCTGCGCTTTTTACATTTGGAAAAACATTTAATGCAGCATTATAAATCTCGTCTGTAGAGGGCACTGTACTCTGATTTGGTAAAGAAATAGAGGGAACCACAATATCAAAATCGGTATTAGCCCGAATTTCTAATAACTGCTTGATGTTCAGTAGTGCTATTTCTTTTTGACTTTTGGCTTTTACTAATTGCAATTGTTCGGATGCAACTTGTGATTGAGTTTCCAGTAATGAACCCTTTGCTAGTTGCCCAGCACTTACCAGTTTCCCTATTCTTTCTTCTTGCTGAAAGGATATTTCTAATTGTTTTTCTGCCATTATTACCAATTCCTTATTGAAAAGCAGTTGTAAAAAATCAGTTGCCACAGTTATTGAAATGTCATTTATCACTTTCTCAATATCATATTTTTTAGCCATATACTCATAATTATCACGCTTTACTTTATTGAGGTTCTGGAAACCACTAAAAAGAGTAACAGAAGAGTATAGTGAAAAATTATTTGTTTTTACATTTAGGTTAGTAAACTCATTGGAGTAAGGATCAACCGTTCTGCCGTAATTGTACCCTTGCGAACCACTTCCGTTTAAGGATGGGAATAAAGATAATTTGGTTTGAAGGAGTTGTTGCTCAGAGGATAAAACAGAAAGTTTGGCTTGTTTTATATCCAGATTTTCCTTTTTTGCCCTATTTATACAATCTTGTAAAGTCCAGCTTTTTTGAGAAAATGAACTTAAAGTGCATATAATTGCTATCAAGAAAAGAAAATGTTTCTTCATCTAAAATTTTTGTGAGTTGCAAATATAAGAAGATTTTAGCTGTCTGGTTCCTTTTTGAGATTATACCAAATCAAGCCCACAACAAGAATGGAGATGTAGGGCATTGCCATCAAATACAGTATGCCATCATTTAGTCCTGCGCCAATACTTCCTCCACTTTCCAGATTGGCTTCTACCACAGCTTTACACATAGCACATTGGGCATCTGCATTTTGAGAAGCCAAAAGAAAAAATAATATGCTATTGAAAAATCTACTGATTTTCATTCTGATTTTCTTTTTGTTTGTATTCAGCCATCAAAACTCTAATGTCTTTTATTAAAGTTTTTATATCGGCATCATTTCTGCTATTATAATTTCCATAAGGATTTCCATTTATGTCAATACCTGAACGCACCTTTCCTTCTTTGTCTATTAAAATAAATTTCTCAGAATGAAAAAATCCACCTGGAATGTTTTCATCTTCTTTACCTGCGCTTACTAAATAAGATGCCGCAATTGTATATATTTCTTGCTTTTCGCCTGTTACAAAATTCCAATTAGTCAAATCGGCTTGCATGGAGATGGCATATTCTAAAAGTTTTTCTGGACTGTCATTGTCAGGGTCAACCGTATGCGATAAAAACTTAATATTAGGATAAACGCTCAATTTTTCTTGCACATATTTCATCTTATTTATCATATTTGGACAAATTTTTGGGCAAGAAGTGAAAAAGAAATTCGCTACATAAATATTTCCCTCATAATTGGCATTAGAAATGGTATCGCTATACTGATTAACAAAAGAGAATGCTGGAATAACATACCCTTCAACTCCTATTGTTGCCAATGGCATAAAATGATTTTCTACCTTTGTAACATAAAAGTAGATAATTCCTGGGAGAGCTAATATTGCAAGCAAACCTATCCATTTTTTAAAGGTTGTAAAAGCCATATTACATCATAAAATAAGCATACCCTCCCTCTGAAAGTAAGATAAAAAGCAGGTAAGGAATAAGTATAAAAGCAGGAATTAATATTGTCCATTTAAAAGTAGTTCGCTCAAATCCTAAATGCATAAATACCAATACAATATAGCCCGCTTTTACAAGCGTAAGAACTATAAAAATATGATTAAGTAGAGAGGTTCCTAAAAATCGATTCTCTACTAATATTTCTGGTTGATTTATCCCTAATAAAACCTCAACTGATGTAACTACAAGCAGAATCCAGAATACCTTCCAAATCCACCAATTTCCTTTTTTTTCGTTTTCCATATTGTATTATTTATTAAACCAGATAAAAGAATGTGAATACAAAAACCCAAACTAAATCGACAAAATGCCAATAAAGTCCTACTTTTTCAACCATTTCATAATGTCCTCTTTTCTCATAAGTTCCTTTAATTACATTGATAAGGATAATGCTAAGAATGATAACTCCACTAAAAACATGGAAGCCGTGAAATCCTGTAATAAAGAAGAAATAATCAGCAAATAAAGGATGCCCATATTCATTCATTACCAAATTTGCTCCATGCATCATAGAGCCATCCGCTAACATTCTACCATGTTCTGTTCCGTGAATAAAATGTCCCCACTCCCAGGCCTGAGATCCTAAAAACATAGCTCCTCCAACAATGGTTAGTGAAAGCCAAAGTATAACCTTTTTCTTTTCCATTTTATGACCATAATTAACCGCTAATACCATGGTTACAGAACTCATAATAAGGATAAAAGTCATCAGAGCTACAAAAAGCAAAGGATGGTCGCCATGAATAAAAGGGAAATGGGTGAATACTACTTCCGCTTGCGGCCATACATCCTGGTATTTAAATCTACTAAAACCATAAGCTGCCAAAAAGCCAGAAAAAGTAAGTGCATCTGTAACCAAGAAAAACCACATCATCATTTTCCCGTAACTTACACTATAAGGACGAGATCCCCCTTCCCAAGCATTTGTTTTTGAAATTGTTTGTTCCATATTTGATTTTAATTAGCGCGCAAAATTAATGTTTTTATGTATTTCTAACCATGATTTTGATACTTTTTAGCATAATTATATATACATAATAAAAAAAAATAAGTATAACCATAGGCCGGCTAAATAATGCCAATAGATAGCGGCAAGCTCAATCCCTAAATAATTTTCAGAGGTATACCTTCCTTTCCGTGCATTTAGAGAGGTGATAAAAAGAGCCATTAAACCTCCAACTAAATGTGCCAAATGGGATAAAGTGATTACATATAAAAATGAACTAGACACATTGCTTGCCAGCCCGGTTAAGTACACTCCTTGTTCTACAAGTGCTTCCCAGCCCTTAAATTGAGAAATGGCAAAAAAACAGCCAAAAAGGAAAGCTCCAAATAGCCAAGTTGTAGCATTTTTGTTTTGCTTTATATTTCTGTTAGCAACAATTAGGAAGATACTACTAATAACAATTATGATTGTACTTGCTAAAAACCAATCTGGTAATTGAAACTCTAACCAATTTCCTTCTGCTTTTCGAACAATATATGCAGAGGTTAATCCTGCGAAAAACATAGTTATTCCAGCTATCCCTACCCATAAAAGTAGTTTTGCGCTTTTATTTTTTGGCATAATTTTATTTTAATTAAGGCGGTGCAATTTTACTGCTTTTTACAAAATTAACTACCTAAAAATCGTAATAATGATTGAATAAATCTGTTTTCAGCCCAATGGAGTAAAACATAGTATTTACCTCATCTGATTCACTCACTAAATCTCTTTTTACAATACTAAAATCAATCTTAAAATTAATAGAAGGATTTATTAAATAGCCAATATTAAGCTGCAAATAATTTATTTTAGTAAGGTTTCCTTGATACATGGCTATACCAAAATCGGATGGGCGACCAGCATGTATAAAACCAGATGGTTCTTCAAATTCACCAGTGGACATATAGATATCCTTTCCGTAAGAAGTTGGGTCACCTTTTATTTTATCGCCATATTTAGCCATCATAATTTGTGCTCTTGCCACCCATCTGTCTTTTCTATAATTTATTATGAAAAGTTTTTCTGAAAAATTAGCGCCAAGCGGATGGGCTAGTGGCTGGTTGTAATGTGCATAATTCTGCCTAGGATCGTGATGGGCATAAGTATAAGGGCGAACTAAATTGTATTCTGCTTGTAGAGTTAGATTCTCCAAACCAATCGCATCATACATTTTTGCCCCCAATTGATATCCGTATTTTGAACCATACCAATCATTCCCTGACTTCATTTCGTTTAAGCTAAATTCGTCTAAAACCAATTGGCCATAAAAATAAGATTTCAGAGGTAGTTTGTATTTTGCATTTATGCCGACAAGAGCATTATCTGGTGAGTTTATGGAATATTCCAAAGGGCGGAAAAGTGCAATAGGATTAAGATAATTTACATCAAAACCTTTTGACCCAGGTGCGTAATTTACCCTCCAAATCACAGATTCGAAAATGCCAATAGTTAATTTTGAATTTACATTTGTGCTTAGATAATGAGAGGATATATATTTTTTGGCATAGCCCATTTGGTCATAATTATCAATGCCATTGTTTTCAAAATAATTTATATCCTGCATCTCAGCATAAAGATTGGTGTATTGCAACTTCCAAAAAGAAGTTTGTATGCGTAAAAACGGATAATTAAAGGCATTATCTGAAAGTAAAAGCGAGCGATATCCATCTCCAATAAAATGTTTTCCATGCCCAAATTGAACCACAAAATGTTTGGATGGTTTTATTCCGACATAGCCGGAAGCCATGGCATAATCAAATCCTGTTTCTTTAAACTCTCTTGCGTAGCCCTGCCCAGGGATTACTTTAGTATGTTTGATGTTCGCATCCAAATAATTTGGAAAAATGGCCTGATTTTCAGTAAATGAAGAGTAGAAAGAAACAGTCTTCCCTATGTCTCCTTCAATAACAAAACCTCTTGTATTGGTAAAAGTATTGGCTTCACTTTCCATCTCTTTGCCTTTTGAAAAATGAATTATAGGAGAAGCCGTAACTTTATAATCCTCCCCTTTAATGATAATAAGATGCTCTGAAAACAATTTTCTTTTATGCCATTTTGTCCACTTATTAGAAAATTCTAAAAGGTGTAAAGAGTCAGTATTTACCTCCCTATTTACAGTTGATTTTATTAGAGGTCTAAATGAAGAATGAATTTCGCTAGCGTTAATTTCTTGCTCATAAATTAAAT
>LWDU01035259.1_pt1 | contig 32588 bp, 26 predicted proteins | sample 727161 | NCBI WGS metagenome assembly LWDU01 (sample SAMN04566230, study PRJNA314399) | hydrothermal vent metagenome | isolation source: deep sea hydrothermal plume seawater | place: Mexico: Gulf of California, Guaymas Basin | collected 2004-07-11 | reverse complement strand
ATTCTGATGATAAGGATGCCTCCCTATCCTGGTATTACAATCTACGTTCAAGGCTTGCTCTGCAAGCCCGGGATCGAAGTCGTGGCGACCCCAGCGCGACCTCCTGCGTGCAAGGCAGGCGCTCTGCAAGCCCGGGATCGAAGTCGTGTGCGACCCCAGCAATGTTCTTTAGCTGGTGGGTCTGGGTGGATTTGAACCACCGACCTCACCCTTATCAGGGGTGCGCTCTAACCAACTGAGCTACAGACCCCAACTAAAATCACGTTTTACTAAAGTGGTTTTTGTCACCACCCATAGCGAGGAGCGGTATTATACGCACGAGCGTTGGATTTTCAACGCCGCAAAGCTGGAATTGTCAAATGCCGTTCAATCAGGGTTCATTACTACCAGATGATGGTTCTTCTTCCCTTTCTGCACGACTTGATAACGACCATACAATGCCGCCGCAGCATCGAGTTCGAATTCCGTATCAGTTATTTTTCCACCATTGACAGATACAGCGTTACTTTTGATCAGCTTCCTGGCCTGACCCTGGGTTACTTCCCCACGGGGAGTCACGGCTAAACCAGAGTCCACCAATACCTGTACCAGAGATACGGATTGCTTCTTTATCTCAGTCGTTGGCAGCCCGTCCTGGGCGACCTGGCTCAGATCTGCTTCTGACAGACCAGTTAGCTGATTTGTAAAAAGTGCCTCGCTGATTCTCTCGGCGGCATCGACCCCTTCGTCGCCATGAACAAGCCTGGTCACTTCACGAGCGAGCGCAACGTGGGCTGTTCGCATACCAGGATCCTGATCGTGCGCGGCAGAAAGCCGATCAAATTCTTCAGCTCCTAAAAAGGTAAATATCTTCAGGTACTTTAATACATCAGCATCAGCACAATTACGCCAAAATTGGTAAAAGCTGTATGGGGATGTCTTCTCAGGCTCGATCCAAATGGCATTACCCATGCTTTTGCCAAATTTTGTGCCGTCCGCATTAGTGACAAGCGGATAGGTGATCGCAAAAGCCTGATTGGCATTCATACGCCTGATCAGATCAATCCCTGAAACGATATTGCCCCATTGGTCGCTACCGCCCATTTGAATGCTGCAGTTATACTTCTGGTTCAGTATGACGTAATCATAGGCTTGCAGGATCATATAGCTGAATTCTGTGTAGCTGATGCCTGATTCTTCATCTTCCAGGCGACGTTTGACTGATTCCCTCTGAACCATGGTATTGACGCTGAAGTGTTTTCCGATGTCCCGCAGATAGCCAATCACCGATAGATTCTGCGTCCATTCGGCGTTATCAACAACGATGGCTGAATTCTCACCACAATCAAAATCAAGGAAACGGCTCGCCTGTTCCCTGATCTTCGTGACGAAGGCCTTGACGACGTCTGCAGGCTTGAGCTCCCTTTCGGAGGTACGACCCCCCGGGTCTCCGATCATCCCAGTGGCCCCGCCGACCAGAAGAATAGGTCGGTGGCCCGCCAGCTGGAACCGGCGTAGGGCCAGCAATGGCACCAGATTGCCAATATGCAGGCTGTCAGCGGTGGGATCAAAACCGCAGTATACTGTTCTGGTTCCGGTTGCCAGATGCAGGGCTAATTCGGCTTCACTGCTTACCTGCGAAATCAGGCCGAGTGATCTAAGTTGATCAAGTAGGTCCGTATTAATTGCCATGCTGATATTTCCCATTACGTAACGCTTTACTACAGTCCATAACTACAATTAGCACCTTCTCGTGAACAAAAATCCCGGGAATTGCGCAAGTTACCGGTCCGTGTCATATAAATGACCATTGACTTCCGGTAATCTTCTCCTCTCTCACTGGACATGGGGAGGATTGAAGAGGCGCCAAAATACAGTAAGTACTGAGAAATTCAAGCCGAAATTTTGGTCAGATGGCAGAATTTTGTGAACCATTCGACTATTTACGCTTACCAGGCACATTAGTGTTTGACAAATCTAATCTATTTTAATTAAATTCATATGTTTTAGATACTTAGCAGCATTTTATGACAATCAACAACAATAAAAGAATGTAGCTTACTGCTTTATGAACAAATACCCAAATTTGCATCTGAAGACCGCCTTGATCCTGGCAGTGTCCCTAGTGGTGGTTATCGGCATGCTGCCAGCAAACGAGACCCAGGGTATTACGAATGTACCCGTCTCTTTATCGATTAAGGACATTGACAAACCCACCGTCGTCTTAGCACCGGAACCTGTTGAAGTTCAAAAAATCAACCTGACGGATTGGAACGAAATCACTATTCGCCCAGGCGATAGCCTCTCGGTTATTTTTTCCAGGGTCGGATTATCAGCAACAGAGCTCAGTGACATTATGGCACTCGGCCGAGAGGTCAAGGTTCTGGCAAAAATACTGCCGGGGCAAATCCTTAAATTCGAGATTGATCACGAAGGTGATATAAAAACGTTGCGTTATGAAGAGACCCCGCTCAAGACACTGGTTGTTACCAGGACTGAAGCCGGGTTTTCATCAGAATGGGACCTTTACGAGCCCGAAATCCTTATTTCATACAAAACCGCAAAAATAACTGCTGCAAAACCCTCTCTCTATCATGCTGGAAAAGCATCCGGACTCTCGGACAACCTGATAATGCAGTTAAGCTATGTTTTTCAATGGGACATCAGTTTCGCTCTGGACCTTCGACAGGGTGATACATTCACACTATTGTACGAGGACATTTACATAGAAGGTGAGAAAGTGCAGGAAGGTGGAATCCTTGCGGCCCAGTTCAAGAATCTGGGCAAGACATATACCGCGGTTTTGTATGAGGATGCGGACGGCCGCAAAAACTACTACACACCAGAGGGCCGGAGCATGCGTAAGGCCTTTCTTCGCGATCCCGTCCATTTTTCCCATGTAAGCTCGAGTTTCAACCTCAGACGCCTGCACCCGATACATAAGAAAGTCATGCCCCACCGGGGTACTGACTACGCCGCGAAACGTGGCACACCAGTGCTCGCCTCTGGAGACGGTAAAGTCACCATCGCTCGACAAAATAGCGCATCGGGTCGGTACGTGGTCATTCGACATGGCGAACAGTACGCAACAAAATATCTGCACTTGTCTGCATTTGCCAAAGGCATCAGAGCAGGTAAGTCTGTAAGTCAAGGACAGGCCATCGGCTATGTCGGTTCCACTGGATGGGCAACAGCGCCTCATCTTCACTATGAGTTTCTTGTGAAGGGAGTACAGCGCAATCCACGGACAGTAAAACTGCCTAAAGCGGAGTCTATCTCAAAATCTGACCTGTTAAAATTTGTGCAGTTTACGCAACCAGTGCTGGCGCGACTTGAGTCAGTTACAGGGAAAAAGGGCTACGCGATGGTTTCAAAAAATGAGCTGCAAACTCAACGGTGAATTGGTTTAGCTCAGTTGCTGGAACCTGCTAGACGGCAAACGAATTGCCACAACCACAGGTTGTGGTTGCGTTCGGGTTCGTGACAACAAATCTGGAACCCTGAAGATCTTCCTTAAAGTCGACTTGCGCTCCGACCAGATATTGATAACTCAACGCATCGACCACCAACGTAACACCCTTATTATCAATCGCGGTATCGTCGTCTTCCATGTCCTCATCAAAGGTGAAGCCGTACTCGAATCCTGAACAACCTCCACCGGTGACAAAGACCCGCAGTTTAAGATTCTCGTTCTCTTCCTCTTCAATCAGCGTTTTAACTTTACCCGCTGCCTGGTCGGTAAACGTCATTCCAACTGGAGTATGAGTTCTCGGTATATCAGTTGTATCAGTCATAACTATCAATATGGGTTTTCGAAACAGAAAAACAAGCCAGAACAGCGTGAATACTATGTAATAGCTTCAGATTCTCTATGCCCGATATCCTCCGTCAGCCTGCGAGACTGGATTTTCCGGTATGGAAACATTGAGGGTATCAACACTGGTCTGGGTAGACGCTCCTGTATATTCCGTGGTTTTTTCAACGACCTGGCCTGTATCGACAGTTTCGGGTTCAAGTTTCACTTCTTTGCCGTTCTTGACGTGTACGAGATTCCCATCAACCCGACTGCCCATCACCATTTCAATCAGGTTGTAAAAAACATTCCCCTTGATCTCAGCCCGGGTGGCTAATTCAATATGCTTATCACAGTGGATATCACCATATACCCTGCCGTTCACGATGACATTAGGTACGCGGATATCACCCTCAACCTTGCCTTTCTCGCTGATGGTCACAATGGCCCTGCTACCTTCGAGAGCATAAATATTACCCTTGACGGTGCCATTCACCAGTAAGTGATCGCTAAAATGGACATCACCCGACAATTTGCAATTGTTCGCGATTAGGGTGATGCCTGATTCGTTGCCTTTACTTTTTCCAAACACAACTAGTCTCCGTCTAATAGCCAGTCAAATTTCTTTTCGAGTCGCTGGGTATTCCTACCCGAGGACCTTGCCACGACCATGATCTGTGTCGGCTCAAATCCATCGGGAACACTCAACTCACCATTGATATTCTGAAAATATCGAAACCGGAATCGAATTGATTTCTGATTTTCCTGGTTCAGCACATCCAACAACAATTCTCTCTCATCACCACCCTGCCGGCCAACGACAGTAATTTCTACTCCACCCTGGATATAGTCGTGCTTCTCAACAATCTGGGTTAGCAGCAGACTATAATTGAACGTATTGCGATTAGCCCCAGATTTCACATCCAGTCTTTCTATCCGTAAACCTTGCTCTTCAACATTCGGTAACATCACACCCTTGTAAAAACGAACCTCTTCATTGAGAGCAGCAATCTGTCCTTGCAGATTCTCGACGGTTTGTCTTACTTCCTCGTTAGCTTTGGAATCTACCTGGCCGCCTAATTTGCGTTCCGCGACTTCCCGCCTGAGCTCTTTCACCAACTGGTCTCTTTCAGCCAGTTGCTTACGAAGTTGCTCTTTTTCCTTGATGACTTCTACTTTTGTCGCCAAACCTTCGGTCAACCCATAGTGATAAGTCAGCCAGGTGAACGTCGCAGCGATAGCAAGACATATACAAAAAATGCCTGCTCGCTGAAATGGTCGATAGGGAACGACGACCATCTGGTATTGTTTGCTACCCTTTACCGCCGCCACGCATTAGGCCTAATTATCAAAAACGCTAACGAGTTTAGCAGAAAACCCCCTGGAATAAGCGACTAGCCTGCTGAACAGGCCTACCGGGGGAATGAACAGTCGATCTTTGGACATCCATCGAATATCCTCACCGGAGACAATTTCAAAGTTGAACTCGTGCCCCAACAATCCTCATCAAGGTATTCTATCAGCGGTTTTCGCAGGGCACTTGCATCCATCGACTCTGTGCCGCAATTCGCTTTGCTGGGTATTTGTTCAGGCATCGTAACGGGACTGGTGATTCTGGTATTCAGGGGACTAATGGAGATTCCCCTCGAATATCTACTGGACGAGGGTTCTGAGGCATTCGAGTCCCTGCCGGTGACTTCCCGATTCGCTCTACCGCTTATGGGTGGAGTCCTTCTGGCGCTATTGTTTTCATTGATACCTACGGTCACTCGACGAGTCGGCGTTATCCATGTCCTGGAGCGACTGGGCAGGCACCAGGGTCATATGCCCTGGCAGAACGCGGTGACACAATTCATTGGTGGCATCATCGCGCTTGGTACCGGCCAGTCAGGCGGCCGGGAAGGACCTGCAATTCACCTTGGGGCGGCCTGTAGCAGCCTACTGGGGCAGTCACTTCAGTTGCCCAATAACAGTATCCGAATACTCGTCGGATGCGGCGCAGCAGCGGCTATTTCTGCTTCTTTTAACACGCCCATTGCCGGTGTCATATTCTCTATGGAAGTCATCCTCATGGAGTACACCATCGCTGGGTTCATTCCCGTAATCCTGGCGGCCGTGATCGCCACTTTGATAAATCCGTCCGTCTATGGAAGCAGCTTGTTCAGCACATCACTGGGTAACACCATCAACAATTTCTATAACCTGCCGTTTCTAATTGTTGAGGGTGTCGTCATCGGTACCCTGGCCGCCACTTTTGTCTACCTGGTGAAAAAAATACACCAATTCGCACCCGAGTCGCATTGGGTCCGTATGCTGATAGCCGGACTGGCAACCGCGCTTATCGCACTGGCGAGTCCACAAATCCTCGGTATAGGTTATGACACAGTTTTGTTGGCACACAGTGGTGAATTGACAATCTATGTACTGTTGCTGGCCTGTGTTTTAAAAATCATCGCGACCGCAATCACCATTGGCCTGGGTGTGCCGGTTGGCGTTATCGGTCCAGCTTTATTTATCGGCGCAACCGCCGGTGGTGTTTTAGGGTACATAGGTGCGCTAATCGCACCGGATCTGGCCGCACCGGCTGGTTATTATGTCATCCTGGGTATGGGAGCAATGATGGGAGCCGTGTTACAAGCCCCGCTCGCAGCGCTGATGGCAGTGATGGAACTGACCCAGAACCCGGGCATCATTCTGCCAGCAATGCTGGTGATCATTGTTGCCAACATGACATCGGGCCAGGTCTTTCACATGAAGTCTGTATTTCTGATGCAAATGGAAATGATAGGTCTTGAGTTTCGGCAAAATCCCTTATCCATGGCACTAAACAGGTCTGCGGTGGCTTCAATTATGTCTCGAAGTTTCGAAAGGGTAAGCGCTAAGATCAGTCGGCCTGAGGCGATGAAAATCATAGAGGCAAGCCCTGACTGGCTTCTGGTGAACGACAGCGACCCCGCTGATAACGAAAACGGACCCGTGTTTATCCTTCGTACGCTCGACCTGACTGCATTTTTAGCAGGCGCCCAACGTGAGCAAATTGACCTTAACGAGATTCCCGCGACCCGAAAAGATGTGGCGCCGATTCTGCTCCAGGCGACACTGCAGGAAGCACTGGACGTGTTGAACGATACGGGCCTGCAAGCCCTTTATGTCAATCGGATCAGTTCGCCAATGTTCGATTCCGTGGTCGGAATAGTGACCCGTGAAGACATCGAGTCCTACTACCAGGGCTGACATCGCCGTGGATGTTTCGCTCATTTCTTAAAGTGAATTGAATCAGATCCGGATGAGTGTTTGAATGCGCACCCGGTGAGCAAGAATAGAAAAAAGTCATGTCCCGATCAGCCATATTGTTCGAAGAGGCCCAAAAGGTACTGCCCGGCGGTGTGAATTCCCCTGTCCGCGCTTTCCAAAGAGTGGGCGGTCAACCTAAATTCTTCAAAAAGGGTCTGGGGGCATATCTGATTGACGAAGATGACAAGCAGTACATTGATTATATCGGCAGCTGGGGACCGATGATCGTTGGCCACGCTCATCCACAGGTACTGGAAAAAATTCAACGGGCACTGGTGGACGGTCTCAGCTTTGGTGCGCCAACTGAAATAGAAACAATACTCGCCAACAAGGTCCGGGCGATTATGCCCGCCATCGAAATGATTCGAATGGTGAGCTCCGGCACCGAAGCCACCATGAGTGCCATTCGGGTTGCGCGGGGATATACCAGTAGAGACAAGATCGTAAAATTCGAGGGTTGTTATCATGGTCACTCGGATGCACTGCTGGTAAAAGCAGGTTCTGGCGCATTAACACTCGGTGAGCCCGATTCCCTGGGCGTGCCAAAGAGTGTCGCCGAACATACCATTACACTTGAATACAACAATCCCGAGCAGGTTGAGCAAGCTTTTCAGCAAGCCGGTGACGAGATCGCAGCCATTATTGTAGAACCCGTTGCCGGGAACATGGGCTGTGTTCCGCCAGTGGATGGTTTTCTGCAGACCCTTCGAACCGTCTGCGACAAGTACGGTGCTGTACTGATTTTTGATGAAGTCATGACGGGGTTTCGGGTCGCGCTTGGCGGGGCGCAAAGTACTTATCGAGTCACGCCTGACCTTACCACCCTGGGAAAGATCATCGGTGGTGGCATGCCAGTCGGTGCATTTGGCGGTAAACGGGAAATTATGAATATCGTCGCGCCCCTGGGCGGTGTTTATCAGGCGGGCACGCTATCTGGAAATCCGATTGCGATGACCGCTGGGCTCGCCACACTGGAACTTATTGAAGCCCCTGGGTTCTTCGAAATGCTCTCCGCCAAAGCCGAGAAACTTACCTTAGGTCTCCAGGCTCTCGCAGACGAGTCGGGAATTGCTTTTAGTACCAATCAGCTCGGCGGTATGTTTGGCTTTTTCTTCACCAGCACCACCCCAGTAACTCATTTTAGCCAGGTGATGAATACCGATACTGAAAGATTCAATCAATTTTTTAACATTTTGCTCGACCAGGGTACAAACCTTGCGCCCTCCCCGTTTGAATCAGGGTTTGTATCGTCAGCACACAGTGATGAGGATCTGGAGAATACGCTCTCTGCAGCCGCCAAAGCGTTTGACATCCTTTCCAATTCATAAAAATCCGCGGAGTTATTCATGAAACAATATGACGTTTATGGCATTGGTAATGCGTTGGTTGACACCGAGTACGAAGTCAATGATTCGTTTATTGCGCAAGCAGAATTACAAAAAGGTGTCATGACCCTGATCAATGCGCAAGAGCGTCAAAAGCTGATTCAGTTGCTTGAAGAAGTACACAGCCATGAAGTGATCCACCAGTCAGGAGGTGGATCCGCAGCCAACACCATGGTGGCAGTCACACAGTTCGGTGCGTCGAGTTTCTATAGCTGCAAAGTAGCTAACGACTCCACCGGTGACTTTTTTATGCGGGACCTGGAGAAGATCGGCGTAGATACCAATATTTTCAGGCCAGTGTATTTCGATGGTTACGCCGGATGCTGAGCGCACCATGACAACTCACCTGGGCATCAGTGAAGCACTTTCAGTGAGTGACCTCAACGAGGAAGCCATTCGCAACTCAAAATTCCTTTACATTGAGGGTTACCTCGTCACCTCACCCAGCGCCTTTGAGGCGGCACTCAAGGCACAGCAGATCGCCCGTGACGCAGGAGTCGCCGTTTCGCTGACACTTTCAGACCCTGCCATTGTGGAAAACTTCAAGCCTGCGTTTGACCAATTCGCAGAGAATGGCGTTGACCTTGTTTTTTGCAATGAAGACGAGGCAATGATATGGACCGGCAGCAACACTGCAGACGAAGCTTTTTCAAAGTTATGCACCGTCTGCAACCGGGCGGCAATGACCTGCGGTAAGAAGGGGGCCATCGTGTTCGACGGAATAACTCAGGCTACCGTACCCGGCACCCCAACCGATGCTGTAGATACGACCGGCGCCGGTGACATTTTTGCCGGAGTATTTCTCGCGTCGATCAGCAACGGGGATCCTTTTGAAACAGCGGCGGAAATGGCCAATAAGGCAGCATCCCTGCTGGTCTCGAATTTTGGCGCCAGGTTGAATACAGAAGCGGCGCACAGCGTGAAGGCAAACGCCAGCTAGTGCTTATCCATAAATAGGTGAATTTCGACTTCAGCACCCTACTTTGCGCATATTGAGTCTATTTCTATAGCACAAAACGTGACTGGAAAAGCACACATAATCATTTATGGATAGGCACCAGCCAGGGAGGCTCTGATTAAAACAAACCCAACTGCCGGTCTGTGAGTTTCGCCAACGAGGTGGATTTAAAAAAAAGTATTGCATCAGCAATAGGAGCCAGTTGTTTATCCACATAGAATTGATAGTCAATTTTTGAACTGAAATAGGCTCTTGGTTCTGCACCATTGACAGTCATGATGTACTCAACCCAGCCACCGTGAGTAAACTGGTTTGGCAGGCCTCGTTCACGCCTGATCTCCTCCGCCATCCTCGCAGCCCGAACATGCGGTGGCACATTTTTTTGATAGTCCTCGAGCTTTCGCCGCAGGCGTTTTCGAAGCACAAGTTTTGCATCACACTGGCCGGTATTTACCTCGGTGACCAAGTTTCTTATATAGTCTTCATAGGGCTCTTCGAGAAAGATCTTTCGGTACAGTATCTGCTGAAATTCGCGGGCGAGTGGGCTCCAGTCACTTCGCACGGTTTCAAGGCCTTTAAATACCATCTGGCTACCGTTTAGATCTTCCACCATACCGGCGTAACGCTTCTTGCTGCCAACCTCAGAACCACGTACCGTGGGCATCAGGAAACGATTGAAATGAGTCTCGTACTCCACCTCGAGACAGCTTTCAAGATGCAGGGTCTCGAGCAGATGGTCACGCCACCAGTCATTCAGGAACCCCATCAGGCGCACCCCCACAGCATCAGCTTCCTCATTTGTTGTAACATTTTTCAGGTGCACAAACACCGAGTCAGTGTCGCCATAAATGACCCTAAGACCCTGCTCTTCAATCAAGTCCCGGGTTTTTTGAAGTATCTCATGGCCTCTCAGTGTAATTGAACTCACCAGCTTGGTATCGAAGAAACGACAGCCCGCTGAACCCAGAACGCCATAGAAAGAGTTCATAATAATCTTGATTGCCTGTGACATTGCCGCTTCACCGGATTGTTTAGCAACATCCCGGGCAGCCCACAATTCCTCAATAATCCTGGGCAATATGACATCCTCGCGAGAAAATTCCGCGCCCTTGTACCCTGGTATAGGGTCTTCCTCATTTTCCGCCAGGATCATTGCCAGGGGGTCCACATGAAAGGTTCTGATAATACTCGGGTACAGACTCTTGAAATCGAGCACGATGACATGGTCGTATAGTCCGGCCATGGACTCCAGGACATATCCACCAGGGCTTGCAACCACTTTCCCTTCATCCACCAGGGGAGCGACAAACCCCTTGCGATGTAATCTAGGCAGATAGAGAAAATCAAATGCGGCGACGGAACCACCGGACCGGTCGAGTTCCAATCCCGTCAGGCGGCTTCGCTCCAGTGCAAATTTGATCAGGTTGGCTTTGTCGAAAATCTCGCTCACCAAGACGCAATCTTCAAGGTTGTATCGTGCCAACTGGGTTTTATCGTTGGCATACAAATCTTGAATTTCACTGGCACGTTGATCGACATCATCGATCAGTTTGCCCCGGCCCAGTAGTTCTTTGGCAACAGAATCCAGCGCAAAACTCTCGAAACGAAAGGTAGCAGTCCGTAGCAGTTCAATGCCATCAAGAACGACCCGGCCCGGTACCAGCGCATATCTTCGCTCCCGACCCTGTGTCGCTGTGCGCCAACTCACCACTTGTTTCCCCCGACCCAGAGTGAAGTCGATAGACAGCACATCACATCGCATCTGCAGGAAATGCAGATCAAAACCAACCACACTCCAGCCAATGACCACATCAGGATCAACGTCGTTGAACCATTCAAGAAACTTAACGATCAGCGACTTTTCATCCGGCAAAAACTCCAGGTATACCAGCCCGGGCTCTTCATTGCCGACCATAAACACTTTCTCCAGCCCGTCACCCTGAACCGCGATTGAGTAGAGAATGTTCTCGCTAAAGGACGTCTCGATGTCCAGTGAAACCACCTTTAAATCCGGCAAATAGTCTGCCGGTCTAATTCTTGGGCTGTCATACGTGACAAACCCGTTGTCCTCGCTGATTGGACCCTCAACCTCAACCGAGGCAGTAATAAACCGTTCCATTAAGTAACGATCGGTGGGCCTGATATCGGCCTCGAACAGCTGGAAATTATTAGAGAGGCGGGACCGCGCCATGTTCAAACCGCGCTGTGATTGAAAGTAACACGCAATCATGGGTTCACCATCGAATCCCTTCAATGCAATCTGCGCATGCCGCCATCGACCCATGGAATCTACAATTCTCTTAATCTGGGTAAAATCCTTCTCGCATACAAAGAAAAGAGATTCCTGGTATGGAAAAACCAGCTTTACGGGTCCGGAGTCAGTCGCCACCCAGTAAATCAGTTCCTGGCCATCACCTGACTCATGCCACTGGCGGGTCAGCAGGAACCCTTGAACTGAATTTGTACTAGTCATATGACAATTATGTATTAATTGTCCTGCCCAGTCGCTGTTGACTTCTCTGCCAAGACAACGGGTAACGAAGTGACTATACGAACTGTTTTTGATGACATCCTGCATTTGTAAGCCAGTATCTCAACCCCTTGTGTAGCCGCTTCCACCAGCGCTTCAGCATAGGCAGGGTCGATATGCTCTGCGGGTTGCACCGACCGGATACCGGAATGTTGGACACAATAAACCAACACTGCCCGATGCCCCTGTTGTACCATTTTAGCCAGTTCCCTGAGGTGCTTGCGGCCTCGCTCGCTCACCGCATCGGGGAAAAAACCTCGTCCCATGGAAATGGGAGGTTCGAGTAAGGTAACGCTCTTCACTTCTACGTAACATCGCCGACCAGCCGCATCAAGTAGCAACAGGTCGATTCGGCTGTTTTCTTCGCCGTATTTCACCTCGGTCTGTAACTCGGAAAACCCTTTCAGTTCAGAAATAACCCCGGCTTCAATCGCTTCCTTAATCAATTGGTTGGCATTTACGGTGTTGATACCAATGTAATGTCCTCTGGAGGTCCTCGCCAGCTCCCAGGTGGAAGGATATTTTCTCTTTGGGTTATCTGATGTTGAGTAAAAGACTTCTGAACCCGGTTCTGCACAATTTTTCATGGAGCCGGTGTTGGGGCAGTGGATAGTCGTCTGGCCACCACCAGGCAATCGGATGTCGGCAAGAAACCTTTTGTATCGCTTAATCAGAATCGCTCTTTCAAGGGCAGGCTTAAACTTCAATATGACTTCTCACGTATCCGGACAAGAAGGGGTTTAACATTGTCATTTCAATGCACGGCGTAAATTGTCGATACCCCGTGCCAGAACATCCTGACTTTGCGCATAACTAAACCTGACATGGAGATTCGCTTCATGGAAGCCAAAATCTGTACCGGGCGTGACGGCAACATCGTATTCTTCCAGCAGACGATCACAGAAAGCCTCACTATCTGCAAACCCTTTGGGGATACCAGCATATATGTAGAAAGCTCCCTCCGGAACCAGTGGAATGTTAAATCCCAGTTCACGTAAGCTACCAACAAGATAGTCACGCCGCTGCCTGAATTCTAACCTGTTCGATTCCATTTCGATCATCGCAACTTCTGTGAATCCGCCAAGCGCAGCATGTTGCGCGATGCTGGAGGCGCAGATAAACAAATTCTGGGCAAGTTTCTCAACGAGCGGGACTGCCTCTTCAGGCACCACCAACCAGCCGAGTCGCCAACCTGTCATACCGAAGTACTTTGAAAAGCTGTTCACCACAATCGCCTGATCGGTTACCTGCAGGGCTGTTGTTAATGGCTGATCGGTATAGTGCAAGCCATGGTAAATTTCATCAACAATCAGATGCCCCTGTTTACGTTCGATTACCTCAGCAATCCGTGTCAATTCTACCTGGTTAACTATGGCCCCCGTCGGATTAGCTGGTGAGGCTAGCAATACGCCCTTTGTGGAAGATCGCCAGTGTTCATCAATGAGCCCGGCAGTAAGCTGATAATTCTGCCGGGGGGTAACCGGTACCAGGTGTCCATCACCACCAAAACTCTTCAAGATGTGCCGATTACAGGGGTAACCGGGGTCTGTCATCAGCAAACCGTCGCCACTGTCCATTGTCAGAGCAGCCGCCAGCAACAATGCGCCTGAACCGCCAGCGGTTACAAATATACGTGATGCTGGCACAGCTAGTTTGTATTGGTTTTGGTACAGGCGAGAGATTTGCTGGCGCAGCTCGAGAATTCCTTCTGCCGGGGTATACCGCGTAGCGCCCTGCTCAAGCGCTCGCTCACCGGCCGCTACAATCGGGCCAGGGGTCGGAAAGTCAGGCTCCCCTACCTCCATATGGACAATTTGGCGGCCACTGCGCTCTAATGCATTCGCTCGTGCAAGTAACTTCATCACTTTGAAAGGTTGAATTTCACTTAACCTTCTGGAGTAAGTTCGACTCACTCGTTACCTCGGGTAGCCACCGTTAACATTGATCCGTGAATATTACCAATTGTTACTTGGCGAAGCCCGAATGTTCTGGTAAGGTGCGCGCTCGATTTTGATCGGGTTTCCCGTGACATAGAAATTGGAAGGTACTATGGCTGCAAAACGAAAAAAGACACCAGCGACTAAGGCCAGGAAAAAAACTACAACTAAAACCAAGGCCAAGGCGAAAACCAGCACCAAGGTGGCTACAAAGTCGGCTGCCAAGTCAAAAAGGGCAAAAAAGGGTGTTGCAAAACCAAAAGCAAAGGCCCGGCAGAAAGCCACGCCGAAAGCCAAGGTCAAGGTCAAGGTCAAGGTCAAGGCTAAAGCCAAAGCCAAAGCCACAATAAAAACCATCGCAAAATCCAAATCCAAATTAACCCCCAAAGTAAAGGCAAAAACGAAAGTGAAAGCAGTAACCAGGACACCTTCGAAGCCAAAGGCATCCGCGAAGGAAAATGTGAAGTCGACTCCTAAAACTTCAGCCAAGACAACCACGAGCAAAAAAACCGCTGCAAAACCCAAAGTCAAGGCACTTCCCAAAACCAAGACAACCGCTAACACAAAGACAGCAAAAAAAGCTGTCATCAAGAAGACTATAGCTCGAAAAGCTACCGTTACTCCTGTCAAACGAAAGAAGTCAACTCTACTCGATGACTACATGAACGAGGAGCAACGCGAACACTTTAAGGGCTTATTGCTAATCTGGAAGCGTCAGTTGATGGAAGAGGTTGACCGAACAGTCAGCCATATGAAAGATCAGGCTTCGAACGACCCTGATCCAGCCGACCGGGCTACCCAGGAAGAGGAGTTCAGTCTGGAATTGCGCACCCGTGATCGCGAAAGAAGGCTGATCAAGAAAATTGACAAAACAATTGATCTGATTGACCAGGATGCCTATGGTTTTTGTGAATCATGCGGAATAGAAATAGGGATTCAACGCCTGGAAGCAAGACCCACGGCAACCCAATGTATTGACTGCAAAATGTTATCCGAGATCAAAGAGCGACAGATCCTCGGCTAGCCTATCCAAAACGCCAATCACGACCCACGATGAGTTCTGTAAAACAATATGTGGGTCGATTTGCGCCCTCCCCCACAGGCCCACTTCACCTGGGCTCCCTCGTCGCTGCACTGGCAAGCTACCTTGATGCCCGAGCTAACAATGGACTCTGGTTACTAAGGATTGAAGACCTTGACCCACCCCGAGAGTCCCTGACCGCACCTGGAAAGATCGTCACGCAGCTACACTCATTCGGACTCCATTGGGATGGAGAATTGCTCTACCAGAGTTCACGGCTTGACGCCTATGCTGAAGCGTTCGACCGCCTCACTGAATCCGGGTATGTTTTCCCTTGCACCTGTTCGCGAAAAGCAGTGCAAGGAGTTTATAGTGGCACCTGCCGTGGCCGACAGCATGTCACTGGACCCAGCGCGAGCCGCTTGTTAACCGAAGACCGGCAGATACACTTCACAGATTTAATCCAGGAATATCAGTCCTGGAATCTTGAAAAAGAGATAGGCGATTTTATTATCAAGCGGAAAGACGGGTTGTTCGCCTATCAGCTTGCCGTTGTTGTTGACGACGAATACCAGGGGGTCAATCACGTTGTCAGAGGCAGCGATCTGCTGGATTCGACACCGCGACAGATTTATCTTGCCGAAATTCTGGGGTTTCGTGCAATGACATTCGCACACTTTCCGGTTGTCCTGGGGCCTGACGGACACAAGTTAAGCAAACAGGCGCACGCTAAACCAGTAACAACAGAAAACCGGGCTGAAGTTTTCAATCTGGCCCTCCAGGCATTGAACCAGCCTCCCGTCACCTTGTCCAACGTCGAAAAAATGATCCAACAGGCAATTGATCAGTGGTCATTGAATCTGATTCCAACACAAGCCGGGATATTCGTGTAGTACCGAACAGCCTGTTAGGATGGGGCCACAGCAATTGCAGGATTAATGCTTGTTAATTGAACGTCTGATCACTTTTATCGTCCTGGGCTTTTTTATCTTTGTCGCTGACTTCAGCAGTTGGTGGCAGTACAGTGACCTGTCCGAATGGTACAGAAACTATCTGGTCTGGATTGGTCTGATCATCATCTGTTACATCGCCTCGACCCGCCTTGACGCTCGTCGGCTCTCGGCTGACGAAGAGACACGGCAGCAACAACCGCCCGAACCCAGCAGCAGCGAGCCGCCAAAGTGACATTCTCCCTGGCTCAGCTTTTCGCCATGGGGTTTGTTTACCTGGTCACTCTTTTTGGTTCAGCCTATGCCACCGAAAAGGGCTGGCTGCCAAAATCGTTCACCGGTCATCCGTTTATCAGGGTAATTTCCCTCGGGGTTTTCGCAGGCGCAATTGCGTTTTATGGCAGCATCGGTCTGGCGGCCGAATACGGATCCAGCTACCTGCTGTACTTTTTTGGATCGAGCGCGGCCTTTCTGGTGGCTCCCTTGCTGTTGTATCCCCTGGGCAGAATCGCCCTGGCGCACAATCTGGGTTCGCTGGCGGATGTGTTCGCTTTCCGTTATCCCGCACCGTGGGTTGGGGGCCTGATCAGCCTCTTGATGTTGTTTGGGGTGCTACCCTTGATCGCACTACAGATTCATGCCGTATCAGGAACGGTTCATCTGCTGAATCAGGAAATCAGCGAGGACGGTCTCGCCCTTATTTTCTGCGTCACCATGACGGTTTTCGCGATCCTATTCGGGGCAAGACACGCCTCCACCAAGGACAAGCATGAAGGCCTGATTGTTGCGCTGGGTCTAGAGTCTATTTTCAAGCTTGTGGCATTTATCGCGGTCGCCCTGTACGCCGTCTATGGTGTATTCGGGGGCTTTTATGAACTGAACACCTGGTTGTACGACAATCAGGTGTTGACTGACCATATTGTCGTCGAATTGTCCGAGGGTCCTTCCCGTTCCATTTTGTTGATGTTCTTTGCTGCTGCAATCGCACTGCCTCATATGTTTCATATCCTGTTAACCGAGAACGATGATGCGAGTTTGATTGTCGCTTCTCGATGGGCCTTTCCGCTTTACATGCTGGGACTTAGTTTGTGCGTTCCTCCCATTCTGTGGGCCGCGACCAAGCTCGGAGTAAGTGCTTCGCCTGAGTTTCATGCGATCAGTCTGGGACTCGCGTCAGGCAACCGCGAGATCACATTCCTTGCCTTTATCGCCGGTTTTGCAGCGGCAAGTGGAGTACTCATCGTGATTACCCTTGCTCTTGCCTCCATGTCATTACATCATGTTCTGTTACCGCTTTATCGCGTCCGAGAAGGAACCGATTTCTATTCATTTCTACTGAGTATGAGGCGATTGCTCATCGTCGCGATCATCGCAGCAGCTTATGGCTTATATCGGCTATTACGCCAGGATCAGAGTCTCATCAGTCTGGGTATTGTCACTTTCGTTGCCGTCCTGCAATTTCTTCCCGGTTTGTTGTCTGTGTTCTATTGGCGAAATGCTAACCGGGTAGGCTTGCTGGCCGGTTTGGTCGCAGGCTTTGTCGTCTGGTTCCTTATGCTCTTGTTTCCTTTGTTGAGCGATATCGTCAACGCCACCCGGTTCGACTCTCCGTTGCTGTTTGAGCCCAACCCGGGCGTTTGGCATATGGCTGCCATGTCTTCACTGCTTGCCAATAGCTTTGCCTTTATCCTGTTCAGTGTGTTTACAGAACCCACCCAGGAAGAATTAAAAGCGGCGGCTGTCTGTATGAGTGATTCACCGATACAACCGTACCAGGGTGAACTGCTGGCGAGGTCAGTGACAGAAATGAAAAGCAGTATGGATCAGGCGATTGGTGAAACAGCCTCCGCACAACAAATGCAGATGGCGCTCTCGGAGCTGCCTTTTGCCAGGGATGAGCGGCGGCCATTTGCACTACTGAAAATCAGGAACCAGGTTGAGTCAAATCTCTCAAGTCTCGTTGGCCAGACGATTGCCCATGGCATTGTCAGCGGTTTTCTACCCTTTAAAAAAGACGAACTGGGACAAAATACAACGGAAAGCGTTCATAACATGGAGAGTCGTTTCGAGGACTATCAATCTCAACTGACCGGTCTTGCCGCAGAACTCGACAATCTGCGACGCTATCATCGCCAGATCCTGCAGGACTTACCCACCGCAGTTTTTTCTGTCGACACGCAACTCAAAGTACTCACATGGAACCGGGCCATGGAGGAACTGACGGGCATCCCCGCCGCCACCATTGTGGATTACAAACTCGAAAACCTGTCCAGCGAGTGGTATCACCTGCTGTACGACTTTATCATCACAGATTCAATTGACCGACTAAAAATGGAGTTTGCGGTGCGGGCCGAACCAAGATTGCTTTACCTGCACAAATCCCTGGTGGGTATCTCCAGAAACGAGGGAGATACGGTCGTTGTAATCGAAGACGTCACCGACGAGCAGATTCTGGAACGCCAGTTAATGCACAATCAGCGGCTGGCATCCATTGGCCAGCTCGCGGCTGGTGTCGCCCATGAAATTGGCAACCCCATCACCGGTATTGCCTGCCTGGCACAAAATTTGAGAATCGAAACCGAACAGCCTGAATTACTGGAGATATCAACAGAAATCCTGCAGCAAACAGAACGCGTCTCCGGGATACTGGAATCACTGGTTAACTTTGCCCATGGAGGCAACCTCGATACCAAACGGCCAAGTGTTCCGGTTGATATTCTGCAATGCGTCAACGAGGCAATCAATCTATTGAATTTATCGACAGATGCCAAGGGCGTCAGCTATCGCAACAATTGCGTTTCTGGATTATTTGTATTGGGAGATGGGCAGCGTTTGTTGCAGGTTTTTGTCAACGTATTGGCCAATGCGCGGGATGCGTCGAATGAGAATGACGAAATCGTTGTGAAAGGCCTGCTGGTTGACGAACTGGTACAAATCGAAATTACCGATCAGGGGCATGGTATCTCAGCCGACGATCTTCGGCAGATGTTTGAACCCTTCTATACTACAAAGGATCCTGGCCAGGGCACCGGTCTGGGTCTCGCTATTGTGACCTCGATCATCGATGAGCATCACGGTTCTATTTTTGCCGAACCTGGGGGTAGTAAGGGCACTTGCATCACGATCAAGCTGCCGTCCTTTGATCGCGAGGAAATTCAGTTGACTTCGGCCTCTAATTCATTGTTTAGTTCGTGATTAGTCAGGTAGTTCCCGTCAGGATTATTATTGCGTGAGTCTTACTCCTCATCTGCCCTGCGTTAGTCCGGGTAAAAGCCAGTGAATCGAAAAAAAATTCTAATCATCGAAGACGAAGTCGTCATTCGATCATCCCTGCGCAAATTTCTTACCAAACAAGGCTTCAAAATCAGCGAGTCCGGGTCAATTGACGATGCAAAACAGTTCGATCTGCGACAGTTTTCCCTGATTATTACTGACTTTCGATTACCCGGTCCGGTGGGCACTGACATCATCAAAATGGCGCCGGGTGTTCCAGTGCTGGTGATGACCAGTTTTGCCAGCGTCACTGCGGTCGTTGATGCGATGAAGCTCGGAGCGGTGGACTACATCGCAAAGCCATTTGATTACCAGGATCTATTGGATTCGGTGAATGAGATTGTCTGTCCGCCTGAATCCTCTACCATCCTTGTTGACGGTATGCTCGGCAGCTGTGATGCGATGCTGTTACTTTATGATCAAATCAACAAGGTAGCACCAACGGATACTAATGTATTGATTCTGGGGGAGTCCGGCACTGGCAAGGAACTGGTCGCCAAGGCCATTCATGCGGCAAGCAAACAAGTATCCCGAACGATGATCTCTCTCAATTGTGCAGCCATTCCTGAGTCCCTGATTGAATCAGAGCTATTCGGTCACGAGAAAGGCGCGTTTACCGGCGCTGTATCCCGTCGACTGGGTCTCGTTGAAGCTGCCCATGGTGGCACCTTGTTCCTCGATGAAATTGGTGAATTACCTCTGGAAGCCCAGGCGCGACTGCTTCGCGTACTGCAGGAAGGGGAAGTACGGCGGGTCGGCTCTGTGGAAACAACAAAAGTAAACGTCAGGCTTATTGCTGCAACACACAGGGACTTGAAGGCGCTCACAAAACAAGGTGAATTTCGGGAAGATCTCTACTATCGCCTGAACGTCGTAAAATTATCCTTACCTCCCTTGCGAGAAAGACTCAGCGACCTGGATGAACTTGTGAATCATTTTTTGAAGCTCACCTGTCAAAAGATGAACAAACCTGACCTGAGCTTTTCTGAAGAAAGTCTCCGTCTGATTAAACAATACCGCTGGCCCGGCAACATTCGCGAGTTGGAAAACGCGATAGAACGCGCTGTTATTCTTTGTGAACATCCTGTTATCTCACCGGATCTACTCTCAATCGATTTCGAAATTCATACCCAGGAAATTGATTCAGAGCCACGTTCGGAAGATTTGTCACTCGAAGACTATTTTCTGAAATTCGTCGTCAACAACCAGGATCACATGACCGAAACAGAACTGGCTCAGAAACTTGGAATTAGTCGTAAGGCACTCTGGCAGAAGCGTCAGAAACTGCAGATCCCACGTGAAAGGTCAAGAAAGCACTAGGAATCCCTTCATTGTTACCTATCATCCCACCCGATGTGTTACCAAAGGTTACGCTGCTTTTGAACTGTCAATGAGCGTCACGATAAGTCATTGATTTAATATGTTTTACGAATTTGGCATAGATACTGCTTAGTTCATAACAGCAGCGGAAGACTGCACGAGTGCAAAAACAAAAGTAAGCACTGACGAAAATAAGAAAAATAACAATAATAAGAAAAATAAAACTGGCTCGCTGAATGGGAAAAGTCCGCTTTTCCCATTTTTCTTTGCACTAGAAAAAGTACCAGAGAAAAGCCCTAGAGAAAAATACGAGAAATCACGCCGCCCTGACAAGCCCGTTCAATCTACAACCATTCCAGTGCCCGCTCTCCCTTCGTCTGCTAGTATTAGCTTTCTGAGATATTCTAATTACTTTAACGGCTTAACTATCGAACCTCTGATCAAGGAGATATTTTCGTCATGGCAAGGAAGGGAGGGGTGGAGAAAAGTTGTTAACATGCTGTACATTAATAATTTTTGGGAATTCCGCCCCGACACCGACATGGTGGAAATAGTGGTGCGGCATACCGACCTTAATCCGAGGTTCGTTATCTCAATATGATGCCAGACATTGAAGCAGAACTGTCACGCAACGCGGTAAGCGTCAATGCACTCAAAGTCGTCAAACGGCTCACCAGCCAGGGTTACGAAGCCTATCTTGTAGGTGGTTGTGTGCGCGACCTGCTGTTAAAACGATCGCCCAAGGACTTTGATGTGGCAACCAGCGCCCACCCGGAAGAAGTCCGTGAACTGTTTCATTCAAGATCGTTCATGTTCGCTTTGGACGTGAGATCGTTGAGGTTGCTACTTTCCGCGCACCTCACGAAGAATCATCGGCAGATACGAACGTGTCGGATGCCGGTATGATCCTTTCAGACAATTTCTATGGCGACTTCGATGAGGACGTCCATCGTCGCGATTTCACCATGAATGCGCTTTACTATGATGCTGATGCGCAGACCATTGAAGACCTGGTTGATGGTCTGGGGGACATAGAACGGAAACAGATACGCCTAATCGGCGAGCCGGACAATCGCTATCGGGAGGATCCTGTGAGGATGCTCCGCGCAGTTCGATTTAAAGCAAAACTTGGCTTCGAGATAGACGAGAGGACTGCTAAACCCCTCACAGAAATTGGCTTCCTGTTACAGGATATTCCCGCCGCTCGTCTCTTTGAGGAAGTGCTGAAAATGTTTATGTCGGGACATGGAGAAGCCTCTTTTGCGACGCTGCAGGAATATGACCTGTTCGGCTGGCTGTTCCCTGCCACTAACCAGGCAATCCGTCTCCAGGCAACAAACCATGACAGGGCCGAGAAACTCATTCAATTAGCCCTGGCCAGTACTGACAAACGAATTGCCAATGACCAACCCGTAACCCCGGCTTTTGTCTACGCAGCCTTACTTTGGTATCCCTTTCTGTTGGAGCAGCAGAAGCTGGTTGACGAAGGCGCAACCAACGTTTTTGCATTTCACGAAGCAGCATCCAATGTCGTTGCCAAGCAACAGCTGTTTACCTCAATTCCACGAAGATTCTCTGGCCCCATGCGCGAAATCTGGCAGTTACAGCCCCGTTTGCCGATGAAGTACGGCAAGAAACCCGAGTTGCTAATGGGACATAAACGTTTCCGGGCAGCTTATGATTTTTTACTTCTGCGAGAGACATCAGGGGAGCAGTTAGACGGCCTTGGCGACTGGTGGACGAAATTCCAGGAAAACGCACCTGAACAACGCCTCGAAATGACCCGCAATGAACCCAAACCGAAACGTAAAAGACGACGAAAAAGACGACCACGTCGGCTGTGATACGCGAGCCAGTAAACGAGCCTTAAAATATTCTGTACAATTGCCTCATAGGTCAGAGTTAGTCTTATGAGATGTCCCGAGAGAACAATCATCAAACCTCGAAGCAGAGATTAACGTTGGAAAGTTTGCCTCGCTACATTGCAGTTGAAGGTCCAATCGGCGTGGGCAAAACATCTTTCACCCGGCGGCTGGCCGAAACACTCAACTACGAAACGATTCTGGAAACCCCGGAAGCCAATCCATTTCTTGAACGCTTTTATCAAAACCGTCGCCAGGCTGCACTGCAAACCCAGCTCTTTTTCCTGTTCGAGAGAGCCAGGCAGATTCAGGAATTGAGGCAGAGCGATATGTTTGAGCCCGTGCGTGTTGCGGACTTTATATTGGAGAAAGATCGCTTGTTTGCCGAGATCAACCTCGATTCAGATGAACTCAAATTGTACGACAATATTTACGACCATCTGACGATAGAAGCACCCACACCCGACCTGGTTGTCTATCTGCAGGCACCCGCTGATGTTCTGCTCGACCGCGTACAACAACGAGGTATGATAGCGGAGCAGGATATAGAAAAATCTTACCTGACGCAGCTCGTGGAAGCCTACACGGAGTTTTTTCACTACTATGAGGCAGCTCCACTGCTAATCGTAAATGCAGCAGAGATTGACCTGGTGAACAATGACCAGGACTATGAATCGCTCCTCAAGTACCTGCTCTCCGTCACCGGCGGCAGGCATTATTACAATCCCACACCTTCAATGATCTGATATGGCGAAACTGGACTATCCAAGTTGGGACAAGTTGCGAGACCATGCTGAGCGAGCAAAATACTTCTCTATGCGGCAGCTCTTTTCCAGCGACAAAACCCGGGCAGCGGCGTTCAGCACTGAAGCTGCCGGACTGTTCCTGGACTATTCAAAAAACCTGATTAACAGCACCACCATGCAACTCTTTTCCGACCTGTCTCGGGAGGTGGGGCTCAAGGGCGCAATCCGACAAATGTTCAGCGGTAAAAAAATTAACCAATCAGAACAACGCGCCGCTTTGCACACCTTACTACGGGCCGATCCAGAAAAAGTTGATGCCAACCTTGATCACGAAGCAAGCCAGGTCGCCTCGACCCTCGAACAGGTAAGGCAAATCAGCGACTCGATTCGTCAGGCACGATGGACAGGCTATTCCGGTAAACCAATCAAACATGTCGTCCACCTGGGTATCGGTGGATCCTATCTCGGGCCCCATATGCTGGATGAAGCACTGAGACCATTTAAAAGTCAGGACATCAGTTGCCACTATATTGCCAATATTGACGCTGCCCATATCACCCGGGTACTCGGCGATATCACCGCCGATGAAACTCTGGTGATCATCGTCTCGAAGAGTTTTACCACACTAGAAACCATGACTAACGCTGGTACAGCACGAAAGTGGTTACTCACTTACATGAAAGAAGCAGACCTTTCCAAACACCTCATCGCGATTACAACCAATATCGGCTTAGCAACAGATTTTGGTATTTCGAAAGAAAACCTGCTCCCGATCTGGGATTGGGTTGGGGGTCGCTACAGTTTATGGTCTGCCGTCGGTCTGCCGCTGGCAATTCGCTACGGTTTTGATCATTTCCAACAACTACTGCGAGGTGCCGCAGCAATGGATGATCATTTTTTCAGTACCGACCTGCCTGACAATATGCCTATGATTATGGCCTGGCTGGGGATCTGGTACCGACAATTTTTTGCCGCAGAAAGCCATGCCATCCTGCCTTATGATCATGGTATGCGACTGTTGCCGGATCATCTTCAACAACTCGATATGGAAAGCAACGGCAAGTCGGTTCGCATGGACGGCAACCCGGTTGAGTATTCGACCGGACCCATTATCTGGGGGGGCGAGGGTAGTAATGGCCAACATGCATTCCACCAGTTGCTGCATCAGGGTACTCACTTTGTCAGTATGGACTTTATTCTTCCGTTAAAGCCCCATCACGGTGATCAGCAACACCACGACAGACTGGTCGCCAGCTGCCTGAGCCAAAGCCAGGCTCTGATGTTTGGAAGCCGCGAAGACGAGCTAAACACTGCGGCAAATTCGTTACAGCAACAATCCAGAGTGATGGCTGGTAATCGACCCTCAAATACGATTTTAATGGACCAGGTCACACCTTTTGCCTTGGGCGCGTTAATTGCGCTGTATGAACACAAGGTGTTCTGCCAGGCCGTGATCTGGCAAATTAACCCATTCGACCAATGGGGGGTTGAACTGGGTAAAGAACTGGGCGATGCCATATATACTTCCATCGTGACCGACGGCGAAAGCCTGGACTCTTCAACCGAACAATTGATCAGACGTTACAAACAAACAACGACCAAATAACCAAGGGGAACTCCCATGTCCGAGGACAAGGTCTATTCCATCATCCCGTCTGCCGCAGCGCGGGCTCATATCAACGACGACCAGTACCGCGCAATGTATGACGCGTCGATAAACGAGCCGGAAACGTTCTGGTCCGAGCAGGCCAGTGAGTTCCTGACCTGGGAAAAGTCCTGGGACACCGTGACCGAGTCAGATTTTAGCCAGGGAACAGCACAGTGGTTTATCGGTGGAGAACTCAACGCCAGCTACAACTGTATCGATCGCCACCTGGAAACTCGAGCTGACCAGGTCGCGATTATCTGGGAGGGTGATGATCCATCGGACGATGCGAAAATTACCTACCGTGAACTTTATGATCATGTCTGCCGGTTAGCGAATGTATTGAAGGACCGCGGTGTAAAAAAAGGTGACCGGGTTTGTATCTATATGCCCATGATCCCCGAAGCCGCCTATGCCATGTTGGCCTGTACAAGAATTGGAGCTGTGCATTCGGTGGTCTTTGGTGGATTTTCACCGCGGGCGTTGCAGGACCGGATCCTTGATTCTGACTGCCAGACCCTGATTACTGCTGACGAAGGTCTGCGAGGCGGGAGAACTGTGCCCCTCAAGAACAATGCCGACAAGGCACTGGAAAACTGTCCCGGCGTGCATACTGTGCTGGTGGTTAAACGCACCGGTGGCGACATCAGCTGGCATGAGCATCGGGACATCTGGTATTCGGAAAGCCTTGAGAAGGTATCTGCCGATTGCAAACCCACAGTGATGGGTAGTGAAGATCCATTGTTTATCCTCTATACATCGGGCTCTACCGGTAAACCAAAAGGAGTGCTGCATACAACGGCCGGATACTTGTTATTTGCGGCCATGACCCACAAGTATGTGTTTGACTACCACGATGGGGACATTTACTGGTGTACAGCGGATGTAGGCTGGGTTACCGGGCATTCTTATATTGTCTACGGCCCCCTCGCGAACGGCGCTACTACACTGATGTTTGAAGGGATTCCCACCTACCCGGATGCTTCCCGCTGCTGGCAAGTGGTTGACAAGCACCAGGTCAATATATTCTATACAGCACCGACAGCACTCCGCGCCCTGATGGGTCAAGGGGATGAATTTGTGACCTCCACGTCCCGACAGTCGTTGCGCCTTTTAGGCACCGTTGGGGAACCCATCAACCCGGAAGCCTGGGAATGGTATTATCACGTTGTTGGCAATGAGAAGTCTCCCATCGTTGACACCTGGTGGCAAACTGAAACCGGCGGCATCATGATTACACCGCTGCCTGGCGCGACTGACCTAAAACCAGGATCTGCAACCCGGCCGTTTTTTGGTGTCAAACCTGTCCTTATTGATCCCGATGGCAAGGAAATCACGGGTGCGGGATCTGGCAACCTGGCAATTTCAAAATCATGGCCAGGTCAGATCAGGTCCGTCTTTGGAGATCATCAACGGTGTATCGAAACCTATTACTCTACCTATGGGGGGTACTATTTTACCGGGGATGGTGCCAGACGAGACAAAGATGGTTATTACTGGATCACCGGTCGAGTCGACGATGTCCTCAACATATCCGGGCATCGCATGGGCACGGCAGAAGTTGAAAGTGCACTGGTACTGCACGAAGCCGTTGCTGAAGCGGCGGTCGTTGGTTACCCGCACGATATAAAGGGACAGGGCATTTACGCTTATGTCACTTTGATGTCAGGGATAAACGGCAGTGATGAGCTGCTCACAGAACTGAACAACCTGGTTCGCGAAGAAATTGGCGCCATAGCCAAACCAGATGTAATCCAATGGGCACCGGGGTTACCGAAAACCCGATCCGGCAAAATTATGCGGCGAATTCTCAGGAAAATCGCAGGCAACGAGTTGGATAATCTCGGTGACACCAGCACGCTTGCGGACCCTGGTGTTGTCCAGGACCTGATCGACAACAGGCCCGACGTGTAGCGGCGGTTACTCACCGGTGGTGGTCAATCATGGTTGCATCAATTGATAAAATAATCTGCCCGGTTTGTTCAGGCAGATTGACACTGTCAAAACAGATGCTGAAATGTGACCGGCAACACAGCTTTGACGTCGCCCGGGAAGGGTACGTTAACCTTCTGCTGTCACAGCATAAGCAAAGCAAGGACCCTGGCGATTCGAAAGAGATGGTCCGGGCAAGGATCGATTTCCATCAACAGGGTTACTACCAGCCTCTGGCCACCCATCTGTCTCAACTCATAGATACTGCAGACCTCCTGGATATTGGCTGCGGTGAGGGGAGTTACGCTGCATGGCTAATGCAAACGAACCCGACCCTTGAATACTACGGCGTCGATATCTCTAAACACGGCATACGCCATGCAGCACGACAAAACCCGGGTGCTACTTTCGTCATTGCCTCCAGTTGGCATTTCCCCTTCGGAGACCACTGCTTTAGTCGTGCGCTCACTATTTTTGCGCCGGTTGATCAGAGTGAGTTAAGCAGAGTGTTGGCAACCGAAGGCCGTTGGATCAATGTCACCCCGGGTAAGAATCACCTGATCGAACTAAGGTCTGCCTTGTATGACGAGGTGACGCCGATTGACAAGCAGGCGAGCTTTGACGCCTGGACCGTGACGGGCGAGCAATCATTGTCCTCAACGATTCATCTCGACCAGACTTCACTCGCCCATCTGATCAATATGACTCCCTATGCCTGGCAGGCCAAACGCTCCAGAGTTGCCGAGTTACGTGATAGACAGGAAATGAATCTGACTTATGATTTTCGCATCACAACAAGACTGCCAACGCCCGGTTAAAAATTACCGGTAATCCAGGCAAAAAAAAGGACACGATCAACGTGTCCCTTTTTAGCTAACGTTCGCCTGCGGCGAGCCGTTGGGCTCTCGCCGTTTCGCTTCGCTGCAACCGCTGCCGCCGATAACGTTCGCCTGCGGCGAGCCGTTATCTATTTACCCGGCGTCGGCTTCGTTGGTGTCAGCAGCAGAATCTGCTTCTGGCTCGTCTTTTATCAGCTCCTTGATGGAGAGCTTGATCCTGCCTCGATCCACATCGAGACAGATAACGTCAACTTCCTGTCCTTCGGAAAGATAGTCTGTCACCTTCTCAACCCGCTCTTTCGCAATTTGAGAGATGTGTACCAATCCATCTTTTCCAGGGATGATGTTAACGAAAGCACCGAAGTCGGCGATCTTCACAACCTTGCCCTTGTAGATCTTGCCTACTTCAGCTTCGGCCGTGATACCTTCAATAATCGCAACAGCGGCGTCTCTGGACTCAGCACCTTCACCAAAGATCGTGATAGTACCATCGTCTTCGATATCAACAGTCGCGCCGGTCTCTTCGGTAATACCGCGAATAGTTGCGCCTCCCTTGCCTATCACATCACGAATCTTGTCTGAATCGATCTTCATCGTCACCATGGCAGGTGCGTTGTCCGAGACATTTTCCCTGGACCGACCGATTACCTTGTTCATTTCACCAAGGATATGCAGGCGTGCTTCTCTGGCCTGGGCCAGGGCAGTGTCCATAATTTCTTCAGTGATGCCCTGAATTTTGATATCCATCTGCAGCGCAGTAATGCCTGTTTCTGATCCGGCCACTTTGAAGTCCATGTCACCCAAGTGATCTTCATCACCGAGAATATCCGTCAATACAGCAAAGCCGTCATCTTCCTTCACCAGTCCCATCGCAACACCCGCTACAGGCGCCTTTAACGGCACACCGGCATCCATCAGCGAAAGACTCGCGCCGCAGACACTTGCCATGGAAGAGGAACCATTGGATTCGGTAATTTCTGACACGACTCGTACGGTATAAGGCCAGTCTTCCTGTTTCGGTAAAACAGCAGCAACGCCGCGTCTGGCCAAACGACCATGGCCGATTTCCCGGCGCTTGGGCCCACCGGAAAATCCAGTTTCACCCACGCTGTAGGGAGGGAAGTTGTAGTGCAGTAAAAAGTTGTCGCGGTACGTTCCCTGCAAGGCATCGATGATGGCAGCATCACGCATTGATCCCAGGGTGGTTGTCACAATGGCTTGTGTTTCACCACGAGTAAACAACGCAGAACCGTGGGTTCTGTCCAGGATACCAACTTCAACCTCTATCGCCCGTACCGTTTTAGTGTCACGACCATCTATTCGTGGTTCCCCGGCAATGATCCGGCGTCGCACAATGCCCTTCTCAAGCTTGCCAAAGGTACCGGATACATCGTCTGAAGACACACCCGCTTCCTCGTCGACCAATCCTTCAAGTGCCTGACTGCGGAGCTCACTCAGGCGATCCTGTCGGTCCATCTTATCTACAATCTGGTACGCCTCAGATACACCGGTTGAAAATTTCTCAGCGACCGCAGCGGAAAGTGTTTCATTCTCCGCCTGTGGCTGCCAGTCCCAGGAAGGCTTGCCCGCTTCTGCCTTGAGTTCATTAATAGCTTTTATCACCACCTGCATTTCCTGGTGGGCAAAAAGCACGGCCCCGAGCATCTGGTCTTCGGTCAGTTCTTTTGCTTCTGACTCGACCATCAACACGGCTGATTCTGTTCCAGCGACAACCATATCAAGGTCCGAGTTTTCCAGCGCTTCAAACCCGGGATTTAAGCAATAGCCATCTTCTGTGAATCCGACTCTGGCACCACCAATCGGACCAGCAAATGGGATACCGCTTAAGGTTAACGCAGCTGAGGCACCAATCATGGCAGGAATATCCGGCAGAATATCTTTATTTGCCGACAGAACCTGACATTGCACCTGGATCTCATTCATAAATCCTTTCGGAAATAGAGGTCGAATCGGCCTGTCAATGAGGCGAGCAGTCAACTGTTCTCTTTCAGAGGGTCGGCCTTCACGCTTGAAAAATCCACCGGGAATCTTTCCTGCGGCATAGGTTTTCTCTTCATAGTTCACCGTCAGTGGGAAAAAGTGCTGTCCGGGTTTGGGGTCTTTTCGACCAACAACCGAGACCAGCACGGTAGTTTCCGCCATGGTAACCACTACCGCAGCAGAAGATTGTCTGGCAATCTTGCCAGTTTCAATGACGACTTCATGGTCGCCGTAGTTAAATTTTTTCTTTACTGAATTCAATTTTGTCTCCAAATTTCTAATAAGCAATCGCGAGTGCAAGCACTACAGTCGCCCAATTTGCTAAAGGACTCTATTATCTTCTTAGTCCTAACCTTTTAATAAGCTGAGAATATCTATCAGTGCTTTTGTTCCTCAGATAGTTCAATAACTTGCGACGCTGACTCACCATTCGCAACAATCCAACACGAGAATGATGATCATGCTTGTGTTCCTGAAAGTGCGATTGGAGTTTTTCAATATTCGCTGTTAATAGCGCTACCTGTACCTCTGGGGAACCTGTATCGCCTTCTGAACCGCCGAATTCCTTAACAATTTCAGCTTTGTTTTCTGTGGTTAATGCCATTGCATTACTCCAAGTTAATATGCCCGGCCGTTAGCGAACACCTGTTTGCCAACGACATCAATTTGCAGCGAATAACCATGCATATTTATAGTCACCGCCGGGAAGTACATAAATACTTCCTTACCTAACGGGACGCGACCAATCTTCTTGGTGCGACCCGCCCATCTTCCATTATCTCACCAACACCAATGAAGTGATCTTCATCATGATCTCCATTATTGTCTGCAGATTCCGAAAAAATTCTTACCCAGCCCGAGGTGGGTGCTTTTGCGATCTGTACCGGCTGTCCCTGCATTAAGTAAGATGCACTTATTTCAGTAAGTTCCACCTTCGGCCAGTCTTGTACAGCCGCCGCGGGCGACATCAGGACTTCGTCAAGGCCAGGAAAACCGCTGTTTTCCATTAATTCTGCCAGCTTTTCCAGGGTAAACGCCTGCTCTAAATCGAAAGGACCTGACCGGGTGCGACGCAGGGCGCTGATGTGCGCGCCGCAGCCTAACACTTTACCCAGGTCTTCTGCCAGCGTTCTTATATAAGTTCCTTTGCTGCACCTGATGTCCAAAACCAGGGATTGGCCCAGATTCTCCACCAGTTCCATCCTGAATATCGTCACCGGACGCGCTTTGCGCTCCACTTCGATGCCCTGGCGAGCCAGCTTGTAGAGTGGCTGGCCATTTTGTTTTAGCGCAGAAAACATAGAGGGAATCTGTTCTATGTCACCGCGGAACCCATCCAATGCGGATTCTATCGATACTTCGGTGAATCCATCCACGTCTCTTTGTTCCAGTATCTCCCCTTCAGCATCACCCGTGGTTGTACTCACGCCAAGCCTGACTGTGGCAAGATAGTCCTTGTTTGCATCCAGTAAAAACTGGGAAAACTTGGTCGCCTCTCCAAAACACAAGGGCAGGATCCCGGTTGCGAGAGGGTCCAGGCTCCCGGTATGACCCGCCTTTTTCGCATTTAAGAGCCACTTCGCTTCCTGCAGAGCCCCATTGGAGCTCAGCCCAATAGGTTTATCCAGGATCAATATACCGTTGACGTTACGGCGCTGACTTTTTCTGCTGCCCAAAACCCTTTACCCCTGGAGATCCCAATGATCATCCTGGTGCTCACCCTTATGGTTATCCTCGTCCTGCTTGACCGCTTCATTTATCGCTTTTGACAACCTGGCACCTTTTTCTATGGTTTCATCATAGTGAAATCTTAGTTTTGGGGTTGTACGAGTTGACAGCTTCTTCGCTAACTGTGAACGCAGGAACCCGGCTGCATTATTCAGCACCTTGGAGCATTCAAGATGGTTTTCTGCCGCCAACATGGTGAAGTAGACATCTGCATAGGCGAGATCTCGACTAACAGTGACGTCGTTCAGTGTGACCATACCCACCCGGGGATCCTTGACTTCCATCTGAATGAGGATTGCCAGCTCACGCTGAATCAGGTCAGCGATCCTTCTTCCTCTGCTAAACTCTCTAGGCATGCGACGTTTAAGCTCTAAAGCTCCCTGGCGACTTCGCGGGTATCAAAGACTTCAATTTGATCACCCACTTTTACATCGTTGTAGTTCTTAACACCAATTCCACACTCTGTGCCGTTCCTGGCGCTTTCTACTTCATCCTTAAAATGACGCAGGGATTCAAGCTCACCTTCGTAGATGACAACATTTTCCCTCAGGACACGAATCCTCTTGTCACGATAGACTGTACCTTCAATTACCATACAACCCGCAATGCTGCCGATCTTCTTTGACTCGAAAACATCACGCACTTCTGCAATCCCAACAATTTCTTCCCGGATCTCTGGTGACAACATGCCACTTAATGCCGCTTTAACATCATCCACAAGATCATAGATAACTTTGTAGTAACGCAGGTCGAGGTTTTCTGTTTCAATTACTTTTCTCGCCGCTACATCTGCCCTTACATTAAATCCGAAGACGACCGCACCGGATGTTTTCGCGAACGTTGCATCGTGTTCGACTATGCCGCCAACCCCCGAGGAAACAACATTCACCTTAACCTCATCGTTACCGAGCTCCTCCAGTGCATCGACGATTGCTTCAAGAGAACCTCTTACATCTGCTTTGACGACGATGTTGAGAAAATTTATCTCCGTTGCACCAAAACTTGCCAACAGGTTATCAAGGCTGGCTGCGGGGGTCGCCAGTCTCGATTCAGTAGCCTTATCACGGCGGAACTGCGCAACTTCACGGGCTCTTTTCTCATCTTTTACAACAACAAATGGTTCGCCTGCAGCCGGTGTTCCATCCAGGCCCAGAATCGATACTGGGGTTGCCGGTCCTGCAGTTTTAACAAGCTGCCCGTGGTCGTCATTTACCGCGCGAACACGTCCAAATTGCTCACCCGCAACCACAACATCTCCTCGCCTTAAAGTGCCATTCTGCACTAACAAGGTAGCAATTGAGCCTCGGCCTTTGTCCAGTTGCGATTCGATGACGACACCGTGTGCAGGACCTTCCTGAACGGCGGACAATTCAAGTATCTCTGCCTGAAGCAGTA
>LWDU01000097.1_pt1 | contig 32595 bp, 45 predicted proteins | sample 727161 | NCBI WGS metagenome assembly LWDU01 (sample SAMN04566230, study PRJNA314399) | hydrothermal vent metagenome | isolation source: deep sea hydrothermal plume seawater | place: Mexico: Gulf of California, Guaymas Basin | collected 2004-07-11 | reverse complement strand
AGTTGTGGTTGCTGTGATGATGTTAGTTAAACCACCCTCATATAATTTGAAAGATAGGTCAACACCGTATGTAAGTCCAGTATTACTCCATGAACCTGAATTAAACTCTGCTTGGTAAGATGTTGTTCCCTCGAAAGGTGGACTAGCATCATCAGTTCTAACTATTGGTCTGTTAGAAGCATCAGTTCCAGCCCATTGTACACCAAAGTATTCACCAGCAGATAATGTATATCCAGTACTTACACCCTCAAAAGCATACCAAGTGTACGGAGTTCCAGAACCAGCTATTGTTGAAACATCAACTGTACCAAACGTATGTAGTGTATTTCCAGAAGAATCAAAGACACCACCAATTACATCACCAGTTGGGCTACCTTGAATATATATTGGTAATTCTAATTTACTAACTGTCTTTCCAACTAACACAGAACCACTTCCAATATATTCAGCAGATATTTCTATTGATGAAAGTGCAGAACCACCTGATGTATCAGTTACTTGATGGGAAGCAGTTGATTCCACAGAAGATTCAACAACACTTGCACTGGTCGTTCCGACATTGAAGGTTACGTCATTGATGTTTAATAATTTGGTGTTAGGATTGTAAACTGGTACAGATGTTATACCATCATAAATTTTCACATCATGTATTTTTCCCACAATACTAGAACCGTAATTGTACATTGAGTTTTTCACTGCAAAATATTGAAGATTTTCAATGGTTGATGGAATGGATATTGTTCTTGGCGTGTTAAGGGTTGTAGTTGAATAACTAGAATCAGAATAAACGGTTAATGTTGCAGATGTTAAACTATCCCTTTTTATTTCAACATAATACACAGTGTTGGAAAAATCACCACCCCTTGAGGTTGTTGCAAGGGTTCCAGCTCCATCCGACGTTCCAAAGTATGTCCTATCTGTTCCATCCCTGTCCAGATGTAGTTGCAAATAAATTCCATCCTGTGCGGCACTTGCACCAGTTGATGATGGTTGGTCAAACAACCCGATTGCGAGCTGGTTCCTATCAGTTCCAGGTGCTAGGGGAGAATTATTGTTAGACACTATTTCCAACTTGAATTTTGCCACCCATGCAGAATTGTCCAATATACTCCCCAAATCATAACTAATTGCATCATTACTTCCGTTGTTTACCGCCTGCCAGTCAATCTCATCATTTACAATGTCAACCCTTGAAACTGCCGTATCTTGACTTATCCAAACACTGTCGGCAGATGCTTGTGTTGTATAAGATGAAAGGTCGTCATTCAATATTGTTGCAGTTGGTGCTTCAAGTCCAACCCAGCCACCGATTGAAAATGGATTAGTTCCAGAGGGTAGGGTGGAATGGGTGTAAGTTAAGTTTGGTGATGAAATGGCTGTGCCGATTGTTCCAGTTGTTGAGGTTGCAGGGGCAACCCATTCTAAAGTATATACCAATTCGAATGTGCTTTGCCAACCTGCGTAAGAAGCCCATGATGTTATCCAGTCGCTCACTAACGTATTACTGATTTGTTCAGATGCAACGTTTGATAAAAATGGCTTTACATAGTTTGTAGTTCCACCCCCAGTAAATTCTAAACCTAGTCTATCATCAGCAGATAAAGTATAACCACTTGTAGTAAAACAAACTTGAGGGGTATTTGTCGTTCCAAGTGAAGAAACAGCAAATGAGCCAAACTCTTTCAATTCAGTTCCAGTAGAATCCCATGCTTTCAAATATGCAGTTCCAGATGTTCCCTGATTTGCCAAACCCATGCAGAACTTAGTTATTTCTGAACCTATGGCAGAATGAGATGAATCAAAAGATATTGCTGTTCGTGTTGGTCGTACACCACCCCCAGCAGTAGCCCCAGCAGTATTACTATTAGGTTGTGTTTCAGAACCAATAACGGATGAAGTTATGGTGATACCGTTAGTTGAGGAATCTGTAACAGGTGTACCATGTATCAATAATTCATTATCAGTAAATGTAATCTGTGAATCTGATCCCGAATTATCAGGCAATTCAGTTAGGGCAAATTCGTTTAGTGTACGGAAAACCTTGTAGCCTGTGATGGCTGAACCCCCATCATCAACTGGTGCTGTCCAATCTAATTCCACAGGCATCCCAGTTACAGTTGTTAATCCAGTTGGTACATCAGGTGCTATTGGTATTTGCCATGTAACTTGTAGATTTCTTGTTGAAGAACCACTTCCACCATATTCAACATTTCCACCACTATCAGATTCATTATCTAATTTCATTCCTACTGCAAACCAATCATTAGTTAATTGGTTTGTTAAATCCGTTATAGCCACAGAACCTAAATTATAAGTATAGATTGTTCCAGTATTACTATTTGAAATTGCGTTGACGTAGGTTGTACCACTACCGATAGCACTTCCTAATCCCCCAATATTTGAGGATGAAGTTATGGATGGTTGTGATGTTGTTAATTGCATAATATCGTGAGAAGCCCAATGCCATCCAGATGTAGTCATAACCGCTGATAAATCCATAACCACTACTACATTAGAAATTGAAGCATTATTTGGAATTGAAGTAATATCCCATTCCATAACACCTCTATAACAATGTAAACTATTCACATGAAATGATGAAAATACTGCGTTAGTAGTAGTAAAACTCGTAGGGGAAGAACATGATGAGCCTGAGGTATATCCCGCAAATAAAGTTGTAGTAGTAAAGGTAGGATCAATCTCTAGATAACCTACAAATCCCCCTGATGAATAATCTAGATTCACCTTGTATTTAGAATCTTCAAAAATAATATTCACATTACTCAAAGAATTAATTCCTTCATCAAAGTCGTAATTTAGTTCATCTGTTAATTGTAAAATCTCTGCTTCATTTGTAACAATGAAATCCCTGTCAAAAGATTGACCATTGTATTGTGCTATTGGGATTGTGGTTTCACCTATCACAATTTCCTCACCAGTATGAATCGTTTGTGAAATTCCTAATTCTTCTGAACCATCATGCCATACCTTGAAGGTTTCCTTGAATCCATTTTTAATATCCATTCTAATTTCCTGTGTGAATTGTTCTACAACTGCACCTTCCGTAATTATTACTTCACCGTTGAAATAACCTGTACCCCCTGTACTGTTTGTAATTAATGTAAAGTTTGAAAAAGTCGAATTACCATAAAATAATTCTGCACTTATTGGAATGAAAACATCTTCTGTAATATTTTCAGTAATTGATTTGGTTGCAGTTAATACCACACCGTCATTATATGGAATAGTGCTAACAGTACATGCTTGATCATTAATTGGTAGATGTTGCCATGTTCCATCTTTTAGATATGTGGCAATAGCAGATACACTTGGAATGATGGTATCACCATTGTACCCATTATCCTTGATAGAGTATGAACATGAATCCATGTCAAAAATTAAGCCACCAACTGCATTACTATGAAACATTACCTTTTGATCATTGGTAGTTAGAACATAATTCTGCCATGAACCATTCATTATTCTTTCAGGGTGGGATTGCCAATTTGCTTCACCAATAATGAAATTTTCTACCAGGTCATAGTTTTGTCCTTTGGTTTCTACTATTTCACCAAACGCAGTTGGTATAGATATTATTAACAATAATGGAATGAGAAAAAATACAGGATTCAATCTCTACCCCTGGCAGAAGCTGTCATCAATACCTTGATCACAATTATAACTATTCCCATAGTTGGCATGAGGGGTACAAGATACTGAACGGTGTCCTCGTTAGCTTCGTATATTGTACCCCACTGACAAGCAGCAGAATTTGGAGAGGCTGGGATCAATACACCATTTATGGTTTGATCCGTACAAGATGAAATTCCAACTAATCCAGAAATATCAGCAACATTAAAGAAAGCTCCAAAGATCATTGGCATTATTGTAAAAGCCACACCATAAGTAATTACAAATAAAATAAGCGATAGTCCGAGATATACTAGAGAGCTCACAACATAACGATATTTTATCGAGTAATTAACTTTTGATAATTTAAAAGAAAAAGGAAGTTTGTAAGTTTCTTTGAAAAATTTGACTTTTTCTAAGAAAGCATACGAACGACTGTAAGAACAACTACTGCTGCCAATACAATTAAGGTTATAATCAAGAGATTATAGCCAGCTTGTGACTGGGTGTTGTTGTTGATACATTGGAGTGCCCATCCTGTACTTGATGCTGGGGTTACAGAATTATATCCTACTAAGCCTGTACAATCAGTTGCAGCTCCACCTAAAATTAATGTTCCAATACCGAGCATAATTGCAACTGCAATAAATGCACCGACATATCCCATCAAACTTTGATCTGCCATGACGTGACGAGTTATAATCAGATATATAATATTTGAACACTTTACAAAAGGGCTAAAACTTTAAAAAGACATTATTTAGGGATGTTGAAAAGGTTCTCCAAATCTCTCAAAGGAATTACATTCATCTAATAGTTTATGCAAGTGTAAATGCTGTTGTTCTGTCAGATCATTATGTGAGGTAATATGATCTGGAACATCAATATCCATCATATAATTTTTAATTGTATCACAGGTCCAGTATTCAAAAAATTCTGCTTGGGCTGTCAAAGAAAACCATGTAACAAGAATCAATACACAAGCTCCTGGAACTACTATCAGTCCAGAATACTTCCAACGATAGAATTTTCTCAATAGAGATACTGTTTTACTCATATCACTTTCTCGTCATAATAACGTAAACTTTGTAAATCAACGCTGCGAGTCCAACACCAGCCATGATAAATGCGAAAGATAAGAAGATACCTGGGAATAAGAAATACGATGTAGGAAGCATGATAATTCCTATGGCAATTGGATAAATGACAGTTTGATATTTTATGTAAACCATTATTATAATTAATGCAACTACAATCATTGAGAACAATCCACCAGTAACCCATTCAAATCCTAACATCGCAGCACCTATTGGATCACCTTGGAAATTACAATTTTTCCACATCTCTGCACCAGCAGTATAATTCATAAAACATGGTTGGGTTTCTCCAACATTAATAACTGTTTGAGCATATGCTTGGTCCATGATAAATGGACTAGAAGCAATAGAGATTACAAAAAGAATCAGCCAGATATTCATCATCTTATCATTAATTTCTGTGTTTTTATCTTTATCTAAATTTATCAAACCACTTTGGGTTCTTCAATATTTTGTCAGATTTTTCAGTAAGATCATCTCCTAATTCTTCTTTAAGTGGTTCATTACCCTTATGAATTTCTTGATGTGCTTTTACTATCATATCCTTATTTGCTCTAAGATACTCCATTAACCCACTGTTTAATTTTCCTTGTAATTCTATACATTCTTGACCTATGTTTTGTAATTCTATGTCATCATAAATCATACCTGATTTTTCAACTGCTGACTTTAACATCTTTATTCTTGTTTCAATGGGAGCTTCTGAAAAAGGAGCTACACCATGAATGATATACTTGATTAGTACAATCTTCTTTTCCTTATCAGTTAATGTCATTCTTCGATATTCTCCAACATATCTTTCATGTTTGATGATAATTTATTGTAATCGACTTCACCATTATTCACTGCAACTTGTAATTCTTCAGGAGTATATTGAGCTTGAATTGCTGCATCAGAGAAATCCATACCAGCTCCTGGGGTTTGGAAACCTTGTGTCGGGGATGGTAGTCCACTTAATCCCTCACCTACTGTACCAAGCGAATCAATCGTGGACATAACTCCATCAAATATACCCTGATCATTTGCATACACAATACCTACAACAATTACTATCGATAATAATATTATTACTGCAATTTTCATAATACCACCAGTTCCTTTAATTGGGGTGTTGGTAATCTTACGATGTTCATTATCTAACCTTTGAATACGAGGAACTAATTCTCCTAAGAAACTAGGAGATGTTGCAATTAGATCCTCTTGAATAAAGTCAGTTACTTTTCGTACAGGTGTAACTATGGTGTCAACGTCTAACTCTAAAAGATAATTTTTGATATTCCTTACTTCTTCAGGATATTCGCCTTGTTTGTCAGCAAACTCTGAAACCAGGTCAATTATACTATGTGGTTTAAATTCATGTTTTTCTCGTCTTGCTAAAACTCGTAATACATTATGTAACATACCACTCATTTTTGGTAAAGAATTTCTAGCTAGGAGTAATTCTAATTCTTTTGTTTCAGGTCGTAATGAAGAATAATGTGATGTATCAAACTGTATCACACGAAATGATCTTGTCATTGTAACACGATGAGTTAAGATTCTAGCGTTCTTTAATGTGAACACAAAAAATTTGCCATCTAAATCTGCAATAAAAAAATCTCCAATACTATGTTTGATTGGAACATAATGTATTCGATCTTCTGAATCTGTAATTTCTGCTGTGATAAACTTGGCAGTCATAATATCACGACCTGACAATACACCCATGTAATAACGATTACAAACAGTGTTAATAAGTTAGCCCCCTACCGAGTAGGAGAGGGGGGTTTGTTCAGCGAGAGTGTGTAATGGGTGTTAAAACTCCACTGACAATAAATTAACTAATTCTGTATAGATAAAGATTCAACGGTTTTTGATAACTCTACCTTTAGAATTGTAAGTTGTATATCTTCCAGATAAATGAGATTGTGTTTTATATGCACCATCTCCATATTCATAAACTCGTTTTTCAGTATTTTGAGAAAATGCTTTAGTTTCTTTTCTAGGTTTACGCTTATGTTTTACTAATTTTTTATAACCCATTAGAATCGTTGTAATTTCTTTTTCCTTTTACAATAAGAACATGATGTGCCATTATATGGATGACCACATTTTATACAAATTTTAGGACCAAACATTTTGTGTTTTCTCCCATATGGAACGTTTCTTTGATTGTGCTGGATTTTTCCTTTTTTGAAGTTTTGTCATCGTATTCTACTCTTTTTTTTATACTGTTTAACTAAATAAAGATTCCATTTTGGCGTTTTAATTTTTCGCATAACCTGTTATTTTATTAGTATTATTTATGATTTGAACTCTTTTTCTTCTTTTTTATATAATCACTAAAAGATCCTCTAAAATCATTATCTTCTCTGTATTGTTTTCCCAGTAATCTTTCTTTCTGATACCGAGTTAAAGTAATTCTTAATTTTACCTTTTTCCCCACAACCGTTATTTACTTGATAGATAGTTATATCTTTAGTGTGATGGGATAATTGCCACAGCCAGAGGGAAGCCCGAAATATAATGACTTGATTGATATTATTATTCAATCCAGTCAAAAGACTATTGATGTAATACAAAAAGATGGCACAGTTACTAAGGAACAAATTATTGATGATGAAACTATTTGGTGGAAAACAGGTAGTGTAAATGCCAATACATTTGGTCGTTTTGCTTATGAATTAAAAGAATGGGAAAGAACTGCTTTACTTGCACAAAATAATATGTCAATACCTAGATCAACACAGATAGGACATGAGATTATGGAAATAGGAATCTCGTACAGAAGAAGCATGGATGCAAAATCTTCTGAATCTCAAAGAAATGCTCAAAACTCACAAAGTACATTAATAGATAAAATCAATAAGAATAAGGTTGAACGTGTGTACACAATGAAAGACCAGGCTAAAAAATCACTCTTTGATGGATTCTTAGGTAGAGAAAGAGAAAAGGATGAGGAATATGATTAAGTGTTATTTGAATAATTTGAATCAATGCAATAAATTAAGTGATGGCACTTGTTACTTTTGTCAAGATCACTGCCCATTTAATGAATGTGAGGACCACCATGAATAATCCATATTTCATTTCAATTATAGGTTTTGTACTAATGGCTTTTTCTGCTGGATGGTTAGGATTAGCAACTTTTCTTGGAGTTCCAGGATTTTCAATAGTTGGTGTTGTTGGTGTGGTGTTGTTTGGTGTAGGTGTTGCGATTGTAATCTATATGTTATCAAGTATTAAGAATATTGAAGTTAAGGTAGTTGAAGAATGAGTAATAACCCACCCACCGTATTTTCATTCACGTTTAAACGAATGGCTCTATTATGTGCTGGGTGGGGTAGCATTGGTCTTTGTCTTGGATTCGTTATATTTTCTCCATAGTCTTACACCTGTATATGCCAAAGAGGCAGTAGCTATGGGATAAAAAACTAATGCTGCATCAATCATACACATAAAATAATGAGTGATTATTGAGTAAATAAAGTTTAGACTATTTCTTTTCCCATTTCTTCTTTAGGTCCAATAGAGTAACTGGACAAGAATCACCTGTACAACGTTTCTTTTTCCAGGGATGTGCATTATGTAAACATACTTTACATAATCTCATATTATTATACCAACTATATGATTTGATTTCATTAAGACATTGATCACATATCATTTAGTTAATTCTCCATCAAGCTTCTTTCTCATTTTAGTTACAGTTGGTTTTAAATTATAATGTATTGCCAATTCTTCTAAGTTAAACACTTTCATTTCTAATGCTTTATCTAAGTATCTCCTAGCTTGTACAGTTTTAGCAGAATAACAATTCACACCTTGTTCTCGTAAGAACTGTTTGATAACACCTGTAAAAGTTCCCTTTGTGAATTTTGTTTCAGATTCCTCACAGAATTTCTCAATGTTAAGTGTAGATTCAATACCACCACCAGCGTTTGAACATATTGTACATATGGGTTCAAGCCACTTTCTAGTTGGCGATATAATCATACGCAGTGAAGAATTATTCCAAAAGAGTACAGGGATAAAAGGATCTCGCCATTTGTAAAAGAATTTCTTTTTGTTAGCCAATGGATGTGGTGATTGAAAAGCCTTACTTGTAATTCCTTTCTGTCTATTTCTAGCAAAAAACTTTACCAAACCCATCATTTTTTGCCCCATCATTCCCTCAAAATTATCTTCTTCTTCAGAACCTACCGTTGTAAAGAATCTAAAATCAGCCATTCTCAAATATTTGTCTAAGCCTTTTGAATAATGGTAATTATAAATTAAAATAATCTTAACATCTTTTCCCCCCTCTAAATGTCTAATTTTGGTTACAGCTTCTTTGACTTGTGATATTGCCTTTTTGTTATTTTTTGCATCTAAAAATGACACATCATCAAATCTTAAAATCCAATTAGTATCAACTGTCAAAGTCTTTAATGTATTTGCAAAGTTCATCAAGTCTTTTTCGTACAAGACCTTAATCGCCCAGGGAAGTTTGGATTCTTTGTGTACAGCATGAGCTATTGTTTCAGCCATTGTTGTTTTGCCACTGTGCATATCTCCAACTATTCCAATTCTTGTAACATCAATTTCTTCAGCCCATCTTACAACTTCCTTAACTGCTGCAAGAAAAGATTCTTGTCTTATCATATTGACACCTTTCCATTTCATTATGGTAGGCAGAAATTTATTGGTCCTGGGTTTTGAAGTTTGTACAGAAACTTCTCTTACTACAACTCCTATGCTTCTTCGCCCCCATCAATTTCTTCATTCCAAGCTTCAAAGTCATTCTTGTTTTCTTTGTAATCCTCTCTGAATTGAGTTGATTTTTCTTCCAGCTCTGCTATAAGATTCCAAGCCCAAGCAGTTACCTTTCTATCATATGCCCCTCGATCTTGTAATCCCTCTTTTCTTGTTGGTGGTTTTGGCACTACTCCCAAATAGTACGGTTCTTGTAAATGGTTTTCTAAAATATCAGTATCAGTAATAATGTTCTCAAGTTTACACTTTGGGCATATCCAAACCTTACTTGTATTATTACCTGATAATATCTCAACTACTAAAGGAACTATCATATCAAAAACATGGATCTTAGTATAATCTGTACAGGCTTCGCAGTGGTTGCATTGGGCTTCTGTATTTACAGCAGTTAATTTATCATACTCTATATCTGATATTCTAATTCTATACTTTAAGATGTCATCATCATCTTTTATCCTTGGCAATAATGCGTTCCAACTGTACAGAGATCCATAAACCTTATCCCAATTACTCGCAGCAATTCCCTCAATCGCCCCATTCCTCGCTTTGATAAATGCAGTATTGACATCAGGTAATCTGGATTGAATTAGAAAACACCCACGTTAATCAGATAGTTACTTTGTTTATTAGTCATTCCAAACCAGGATTCATTGGTTAGGTTCTGTACAGGAACACAAACAAACGTGCATAAATTTTTTTTTAAAATTTTTAAACCCAAAACCCGATATGATAAACGGTTAGTTTCTGTACAGAGGTATATCTAGGCGTGAGATTTCTTGACTAATATATAATAGGATTTCTATTTAACTTAGATAATTCGTATTTGTTTTATTCTGAAGCTCTTAATTGGATAAGCCATTTACGACTAGATGATTAATAAAATAACTGAATAGTCAAACAGTAAACTTTAGATTTAATTTACTCAATAGGATAAGGAAAAAATTTTTTTTATCATATCGATTAAGTCAAAATACCCTGGTTAATTTGCTAAAGTTTGATGTAACATAATACCATTTTATTGAATTTCATTATATATGTAAAATTGGTATATACTTAATTAAAAGTAAAATAATCTATAATATGGATAATATAGAAAACATGAATCAAATTTGGGATTCATTAAACAAAAGTGATGCAGCCAAAAGAGAAATTTTTTCAAGTGTTAAAGATCTAATGTTGCAAATAGATAGTATAGAAAAAGCAGCCAGTATTCTACCAGGAGATATTGAATAATGGGATATAGTGATATTTATGATATTCGTGATTATAAAGAATATTTAGAAGAAGCCAAAGATAAATTAGATAAAGGAAATTATCAAAGTTTTAACGAAATAATTAATGGTGTGATTTCTAATATGGAGAATAAATTAGAAAAATATCCAGAATTAATTCGACCTAATCCATATTTTGAGGATGAAAAATAATGCGTTTGTTTTATGTGCCAAGTCAAGGCAGCATATGTGTATTAGATAAGACACAAAACATGACAACAAGACAAGAAATAAAAGGAAAATTTAAGGATCAACATTTTAGTCAAGATGTAACTGGATATGGTGATGTTAAAATGTCCTGGATTAATCGTGATGTTTTAGGGGGCAATAAAGAAACTTATGGAAAAAGTTGTGTTTTAGAAATAACCAACTTTAAAGAATCAAAAATTATTGAAAATAAATCTAATGAAATAAGAGCCTGGTTTTGTCGAGGGGCATTTAAAAACAAAAGTGGAAAAAATAAAAACTATGATCCAAATAATCCAATTGTTGTAACAAATGGACTATGCGAAAATAAAAAACAAGTCAATCACATTGAATTTAAAAATGTAGCATTTAGTCTTAAAGTTGGAAATTTCCAAAAATACGAAAAAAGATCAGGAGCTACAACTATTCTAAGGGTTTTTGAAAATTGAATAATAATCTAATTCAATTAATGGATAATAAAATTCAGGATCTTTTAATTCATTGTGGTCATATTGGAACTAGTGATAAAATTAAACCGATGGATGCATTTAGTATTAATTTTGATTATTGTGATCCTAAGATGCAAGATGATCCAAGTTCAACGTGTTTTTATTGTTATGCTAAAGATTCAAGAACAAATAAATTTTGGTCACATTATTTAGATGAAAATACCGATTTAATGTTAAATGATCCAAAATGGATTAAAGCCTTATCATTTTATATTAATCATATTGGAAGAAATTTAAATTTTCGATTTTTTGTAGCTGGAGAAATTCCCAATAAAGCAGCATTAAAGAAAATTATGCAAGTTGTAAAAAATTGTCCTGATTGTAAATTTTGGATTCCTACAACAAAACACGATTTAATTTATAATTATATCGATAATTTTGGTAAACCTAAAAACGCTATGATTAATTTATCCTGGACTGATTTAAAAAATGATCCTACAAAAAAATTTATCAATAAATGTAAAAAATACAATTTAAAATATACTCAAGTTGTTATGGTAAACTCCAATTGCCATGCTGATAATACAAAATCTCATAATTGTGAATACTGCAAAAACTGTATAACAGAACCTGATTTATTATCTGAAGCTATAAAATATCAATTAAAAATAAAGTCAAAAATCAAACAAGCAGCATACAAAAAAATGATTAATGAGGGTTTAAAATGACTTACTCAAAAGAAGCTGAAAAAGTATTAAAAAATATGATTGATGAAATTAATTTAATTAATGATGCTGATTTAGATTTAGATGATTTAGATTAATTTTCTCTGTTCTTACTGCATAAAATTTATCTGTATAGATCATGCCTAAATAAAATTTATCTGTACAGAATACACCATTTTAGTATATCTTATATAGCTCATTAAATAAAAATAAAACATGATGACAAGACAAGAAGCTAATTTCTCATTAGCTACTACAAAAAACGATTTAGTCCAAATTTTTAAAAGCCTGGATTCAATCGTTGAGGATGCAACATTTAGCCTAGATAGTCAAGGGTTAACGTGTCGAACTATGGATCCATCCCATATATCTATGCTTGATATAGCAATAGAAAACAGAGATTTTATAGAATATAACATTACAGAAAAACAAGATTTTTCTTTGAATGTTAGAGAATTTTTATCAGTTCTTAAAGAATTAGATAAAAATGGAGTAATAGAAATTACTATCAAAAAAGACGATATAAAATTAAGTCAAAATGGATTTAATTTTAATATCGTAAAAAAAGAACCTGGATCAAATGATTGTCCACTACCAAAAATTCAATACGATACAGAAATACAATTTAATGGTATTTCAAACGCCGATCTATTGAAAACATGTAAAAAAATTAATTCAATGAGTGATTATATCACTTTTGAATCAAACGATAATAACGTGTTATTATCTGGATCAGGAGATTCTGGAAAAACTGATATAAGTTTTGATAAGTCAAAAATACTTATTCAAAATAAAGCAGATAGTATTTCGACATATAGCCTGGAATACATTATACCATTTTTAAAAAGTGTCACAAAAGACACTAAGATAAAAATGGAGTATGCAACAACAAAACCGTTGAAAATTTCAACAAGTATAGGAGTACAAATGTATAGTAGAATACACTATTACTTAGCTCCTAGGGTAGAGAATTAAAATGGCTGAATATACAGAGCAGCCATATTTTCAGGATAAAGATATGCCTGAACCTGAACCACTACTTGTTAAATCCTGGGAAGATTTTTTCCCTTATACTCAGGAAATTACACAAAAAAAATGGAATAGAGATCCAACAAAACAAGAAATGATAGATGTTTTTGAAAAATTGGATGAGTTTGATTGTCAAGATGGCACATATTGGTCATCAGTAGAATATACCGTTGATGTATATTTTAGGGATCTAGAATAATGAATTATCTACAATTACAAAAGTATAATTCGTTAATGTCCACATTAGCACAACATGAAAAAACAATAATTTTCATGTATGCAAAAGCCAGACCAAAAATGAGTATTCTCAAAATCATTAGAGAATATAACAAAGCTGTAGTTTGGCAAAACGAGGATTTAGAATAATGCCTAAAAGAACTTAGTTTTTTTTGAAAAACTTTGTTAATTTTCTTATTTTTTTTATTTTATTCTTACTGCATAAAATTTATCTGTACAGGATTAGATCCAGGTTTAGAAAATTCTTATTTTATTCCAGTAAGGGCTTTTACATTTTGGATTAGAACACGTTTTAGGATCGTTTTTAGAATACCAAATAAAATCACATCTATTACAAGTTAAACAATAGTAATCTCCTTTAGCTTTTACTTTTGATTTTGGATCAATCTTACTCATATTCTTTCTGTACAGAAATAGCATATATACATTGATGTTATATACAAAAACGGTAGTCACGAAATTCTTAAAATCCTTTTATAGTGTACGTTTCTAGTATATAGTACAATGACAAGACAAGATAAATCTATTCAATCTGATGAAAGAAATAGAGAGAAAAATTCAGAGAAAAAAGGTATGTGGGTTAATTCAAATCCATTTGATTTGACATCCGAGTTAGTTTTTGTTGAGGATGAAGCCCAATGATCATAAATGTAGAAGCTAAAGACTATAAAGATGATATAAAAATAATGTCAATAGTTGAATTGAAAAAATTTGGTGTTAGATTATCCAATCGTTATATGGAAACTGAAATTCATAGTTGGAAAGTAAGAGATGAAATACAAAAAATGATTATGAAAGAAATTGAAAATAGGAGAAAACCCCAATGACATTAGTAAAAATGGTAAAATGCAACAATGAAAAATGTTTGAATTTTTCATCAAACCATGACTTATCAGGAACGTGGTGTTGTGATGAATGTTTTATTGAATCAGAATGTGGAGATCGACCAACTCATAACGAAGTATTACAGATGAAAGTGAATTATGGTTGGGATCTAAATCAATATGAAATAGTAGAGATTGAAAAATATGGAATATCTAAAAAACTATATCATTATTGTTGTATGGTATGCAGCCAAAGTTCAAACAGAGATACTAAACCATACACAAAATGTGAAGCTTGCAGCAGCATAAAAATATTTACGGATGTGACAATATGACTGAAGTTCGATGTGAAATGTGTGACCATATAATGAGTACAGATGAATCAAGTTGTACACTTGACTATGTAAAGATAAAGGAAAAATACTATAAAAGAAATACACGACACCATGACAACAATGAAATTTGTCACGATTGTGGAATCTTAAACGGTGGTGTGCATCATTTTGGTTGTGATATGGAAGAATGTCCAGTTTGTAAAGGACAAATGTTTTGTTGTGATTGTGATGTAACTGCATTTAGTACACCTAAATTCAAAAGTGAAGCAGCAAGAATTAGTTGGGAAAAAAAACAGTCTAATTTATGGTTTGAGCGATGACTGGACAAGTAAAAAAAGGCAGATACTTTGTAGGTTCTGTTGGAGTTGATGCAGGGATTGTATGGGTTGGAGATCCATGCTACATCAAACATCATCCTGAAATTTATGATGAATCAAAATGGGGTGATTTCTGTATGAAATTAGATAATCTACCAGGGGAAATTTGTCAGGGTGTATGCACTAGCACAAATTGGGGCGATGGGGAATATCCAGTTTTCGTATCTTTTGATAAAGGTGGAAGTCCAACAAAATTGGAAGTTGTATTTACTAGAATGACTTCAGAAAAAGATGAAGAAAATACAATTCAGTATGAGGATGAGAAATGATTTTGTGGACAGAAACAATTACATGTCCTGAATGTAAAGGCAGTGGGTATCTTATTCCAGATGTTAAATGGTGTCCTAGATGTAAGGGTAATTTCTATGTATTATGTACAAAGAAAGAATATTTTCAGATACTACCCAACAATACTGACGAGGAATGGAAACAAGAATTATGGAGAAGAAATCACAATGACTGATGCTCGTTGGATAGGGGATCAAAATAATCCTAATAGAGATTTAACAGATCCTAATTGGATTTCAAGAGCTGGTCACTATGCTTTGCATCAATTTACCCCAAGTGAAATCTTAAAGGATTTAAAGAATCCTGAATGTAAATGTTCAAAACTTAACAGTCTTGGGTGTAAAGTTTGTAATCCAGATATTGATATTAATCAAGAACAACAAATCCATAAAGCCAATGATACACAAAGAAATGCTATACTAACTGCATTGATGGGAGAAAAACAAGATCCAAATGTTTGTAAACATAGAATGATAAGTAATCATACCAAAAGTAATAGTGATGGGTTTGATGGGAATTATGGACACTTGGTAGGTAAATGTTTAGATTGTGGTTCAATAATTTTATCCCATTATGAGCTTACAGGTGAGGAAATTCTAACAGATAAAGAATGGATTGAAGCACTTTATGAGCAGCGTGATGATTGGCGTGGATATGGATGGTATGAAAAAGAAAGTGAGGATAAGAAATGATTTTCAAATACTGTAAAAAATGCTTTGATATGCGACGATTTCTGCCAAATGGTTATGATGGACCTAAATATTGTGATATATGTGGAGTGCAAGAATGACTGAAACCAAACAAGAATTATTGGATATGGTAAACGGTTGGATTAAAAATAAAGAATTGCATAAATTGAGAAACAAACCATGTATTAAAAACAATGTTTTCATGGTTGATTGTAATCATTGGGATCAGCCAAATCAAGCTAGTGTTTCAGAAGATTTAGCTTCTGAAAAAATCGGTAATAAATACATTAATGATCTTGCCAAGTACGATAAGGAAGCTGATAAATTATCTACAAAATATTATTTTGAAATGGATAAACGTTTAGGTTCTGGAAAAATCATTGACTATTTGATTAAGAAAAAACGTGGTAAAAATCTTGATGAATTAATTGAAGATGGTTATCTAAGATTAGATCCTGATGATGTTGTTTGGAGTTTACAAAATTGAATCTAATAGATAAATTAATTCAAAAACTAAACAGGTGTGGATTAGGATATATTTTAGCTGATAGAGATTCAAACCAGGAGAAAGAATAATGAAAACTTTATGCAGTAAATGTTATTCAAGTAATATTGAATGTATAATGAATAATAATGGGCTTCCAGTTTGCCAGAGGTGTTTTGAGGAATGAAAACCATCAAATTTGGAGATAAACATCTAACATTACAGGAATGGAATAGATTTAATAAAATTCAGAAAGATTCAAAAGGCGATTTTGTTCCACCTGGAAATGATTATAATTTCAGAAACCATGCCACTGGAAAAATGGAATCATTAACAACCATAACAACTCAAGAAATTCTACTATCAAAGTATAATATTATCCTAGATGGGTTTGAAACAAAGTGGACACGAAGATACCATAAAATTACCAAAGTGATAAACATGAAAAATTTTGATAAAGGTATGAAAACTTTCGACAAATCAATGCAATCTTTCTCAAAAGGGATGGGAGAAACAAACAAGATTAACAAACAAAACAAAAAGAACCTTAAAATTATTAATGGAAAACCAGCAACAAAAGCAATTGGTACTGCTATTTGGGGAGTAGCAAAAGACTGGGGAGAACAATTAACAGAGGACCAAACAAAAAAGAAGAAGAAAAGAAAAAAAGCTCCTAATCAATGTACATGGAAATCTAATAATTCTGTGCCAATTTATAGTAGAAAACAGCCTAAATTCTTTTAACTATCTCTTTTTCTTTTTAGCATTAACATATCTATCATATTCTTTAACTGTATGTCGTCTAACTGTCACTTTGGTTTTTCTTCCCATACTCTGATTATCTGTACAGGAATTACTTAAAGTTTAAACAATTAATTAAAATAACTGATTGTTACCATAGTTAGTATGAGTGTGGAAGCAGCACGAATTTCAGAGCAGCAGTTTGAGGATTTATTGTTTGAATTAAAGGAGATCCCATCAAACAGAGCTCCAATAGATGGGGATGTTGCTGTATTATGCTTTAGATTTATGGAAGATACAGGTTGTCGTGTTACTGAAACAATTCATGTGAAAAAACAAGATATTAGTTTTAATAATCATATTTTAACAGTAACTAATCCAAAAACAGAGAAAAAATGCAAGTGTTCTGTATGGGGATGGACAGAAATTAGAACTAGGAGATTAATATCTGTAAACAAAAAATGTCCGATATGTAAGGGAAAGGGTAAATGGAAAAAGCCACAAAGGACATCATTTACTAACAGAATTAAAAAACAATTACAAAAATACTGTGATACCCTGGCAGATGATGATTATTTATTCCCAATATCAAGACAGTCATTATGGAAATGGGGAAAAAAGGCAGGGAATAATGCCAAGATAGACATATTCCAACAAAAAGAAGAAAGATTAATCGAGGGAATCTTTCTGCATTTATTCAGATCCATGTGTGCCTTTAGAATATTAAAAGATGCAGCACAAGATAATTATAAAAGAGAATTGGTCATTTGTAAACTTCGACATTCATCACCAACTGTAACTGATTTATACACTAGAATTGACATCAACTATCTTTTAGACTGGGAAAAACAATTCTATAATAAAGATTAAGTAGCAGAATATATACTCGTTAAGATGTGGGTGTGGGAATAACAATATTTGTCTTGTCGCTTGTTGTCGTTATTATGATCATACCCACAGTTAATGGTTATACAGAAAAACAAGAAATTGAATTAGCCAGATTACTCGTTGAGTATGGATTAAAAGAACCTGATGAGGGTGGACCACCTGAAGAAGAATTAATTGATTTTCAACAATTACGATTAGATGAAATCAGAGATTTAGAATATGGAATATTTGAATTAAAAAAAGTGATTGATATTAAAAAAACAGATATACAAAATCAAAATAAAGTAATTCAAATTGAAACAAATAAAATTGCAGTAGCCAAAGAAAAAACAAAAAAAGAGTGGGGATCTCCCCCAGTTGATACAAGACAACTACAAGTAGAATATAAAAAATTAAATATAATAAATAATGAACTTGGAGAATTAGTAGAGAATAAAAGATTAATAGAAAAACAAATTGAAACAAAAAAACTAATCTATGAAATTCAAAAACATGATGCCAAATTAATTGGTATAGAATTATCTGCTAATTGTATATCAATGGTCAAATATAATATGACAGGTTGCCCAACTTATGAGGATTTATACTCTTTTGACAATTCATTAACTACAACATCAGGGGGATTTTCATTTTATGATGGGTATTTCCATAGGGAAAAATCAAATTACCAGGACTCATATCGTGCATATGACAACGATGATACAATACGAATAATTATAGATCCACCCTATAATGAATCTATTAGAATTAAAATGATAACCATTGTAAGTAATTTAGGATATTATTCAGAAACAGGTATTATGACACAAATAGTTGATGGACAGAGATTACTTGGTAATGAAAGAATTATCCATAAATGCTATACAGCAGATATTTCAGCAGATAACTGGAAAATGTTACTACCTGACACAATATTCACATTTAGAAATGGATGTGAGTCAGCAGAGATTGATGATATAGTAAAATTTGAAATGCCAAAAACAGAAATTAATATTTGGTCGTCACAACATATCAAATACCAACATTGGGTTCAAGAAATGAAACAATTATGCAAAGTTAAATGTTAATCCTCATCTATGATTTTCTTACACTTTTTACAGTAATGAAATCGTTTAGTCAAAGTTTTCTCCGATATATTCCACAACTGGAACAGTATTTCATTTTATCTCCACCAAGAAATGTGGCTGCATTGAATGGTGTTGATTATTTTTAAATTTCAGTCGTTTTTGAATCCATTTAATTTTATAATTATGTCCTAAAAGAATATGAAACCATTCCTGATCAGTTTTAGCTGGAAGTAGGAAAATACTTTTTTTACCTAATTGAGACTGTATAATTCCATAATAAACAAACTCTCGAAGTTTTGAATAAGGGGGGTTGATATAGTTTAATTGCTTCCAAGAAACATTTAATCCATCAAACTTTGGATCTACTGGACATGGATCAAAGAATTGGTCTTGAGAATACCCCCAATTATCATAAATAATACCCCATACTCTATCAGGTGTAATATGCACATCTGATTTTGATTTTGGCATATATGCTTGATTCATCCCACAGCCCTGATTCGATAGTGACAGTTAGGGCACGTTAGAATGTTGTATAATCGATGTTCAATTACTTTGAGAGGGATTAGACAAGCCCCACAGAGTAACTTCACGCCTGAACTCCAGTTTGTACTTTGTACTTTAATTTTTCATACAAACAATGTACATACAAACAGTTTGTACTCGATATTAACTTCACAGTCAGTAAAAAAGAGGTAAAGAACATACAAACGTACAAACACCTCACTGAATTGTATAATGTACCTTTGTACACATCCTGACAGCAAGTTGAAAATAAAAAAACTTTAACCAATTTTGAACTGTTCTCCATCATCTTTATCTTTCATTTTTATATATTCCATTGGTATATCTTCGATATTTGATATAATATTACTTCTAACTGCATATCCCATAGTTTTGAGAGTTTTTGCCATTTGTTCGATTGATATTAGTTGTTGATATTTATCTTGAAAATTCTTTACAATTTTCATAACAGATATTTCATTAGTGACATTTGATAACTGATAGTATTTATTTAAAAATGCTATTTCAGGTGATGCAGTTTCTTCCCATTCAGTTTTCACAATTTCTTTATCCTCATACTGACATTCTTCATCACTGAAATTTAAAATCCAGGAAACAATTTTTTCTCCCTCATCTTTAACAATTCTTTCAGCGAAAGTAGGATCTTCAGGATGGGCTTCTTTTCTTATGTTATGGATTAAAGATAATCTCCTGGTGTACATGGCATCTTGTTCAAACTCTGGAATTTTTGCCAAGTAATTACCTGAAGCCCAAATTTTTAATTTATTATCAAAGGTTACTGAATCTTTCATAAATCCTCTTTCAGTTTTTCTTTGCTCTCCTGTGAGTGTTTTGAGTGTGGTAAAGTCTTTCCATTCTCTTGGTAGGTCCTGAAACACCAATAACCTCATACCCATAATTTTTGCACGAATAAATTTATCTTCTAAAAACTGATTAAGTTCCACAGAAAGTGCATATTGTTCTCCAAGTGTTTGAACTAATATTAAAAGTGGGGTTGATTTTCCAACTCCTGAATTTCCATAAAGAACGGATATTTTTGGATCTAAATAATTAATAAATATTGAACGTAACCCTGCTTTTATTCTATGTTTTTCATGTGGTGGTGTGTCATCAAATAAAACTTTCATAAAACCTACTGGTTCATTTTCTACTCCTTTTGGTAAATAATTATAATCTTTAAAACCCATATCAGACAATTCCTCTGTTTTGATTATTTCTAATGTTTTCTTATCTAATATTCCATTTTTAAATACAATATAGTTTTTGTTTGTAGGTGGTATTTCCCCTGCATATCCTTTTAGTTTGAATAAAATATCATTATACTCAGCTTGGTTTGTGTCAGGATATATGTCAAGTATTTCTCTAACTAATGAATTATTAATTAATTCCAGGAAACCATCTTTGTTTTCAAATATTTCATCAGTGTCAACATTAGAGTAAATATTTCTCTCATCAATCATTTTTTTAGCAATTTTTACACTTTTATCTTCTTTTTCTTTTTCAGGTCTACCTGTTTTTGTTATTTGATTTTTTTCATAAACTTCTTGAATTTTTGTTTCAATATTTTCCCAAGGTCGCCCTGAATAGGTATCACTTGTGGACCATTTATGATAAATTACTTTGATTTTATCTCTTGCTTCTTCAATGGATAATTCATCTGTATTACACGCAATTGCAGCCTGATGAAAATAATCATTTGAAGTTTTTTTTGTCGGAAGTTCACCAGTTCTAAATCTATCTCTGAGATTTTTGTAAGAACTTGTTGAGTTTCTCTTTTTGGATGTGACGTTTAATTGCTTACATATTTTATCAATAAACTCATGGAAATCACTATTATTACAATTCCATATTTTATCACTTCCTTTATTGATATATGTTAATTTCCTATCATCAGTGTCAATAATTGTCGATTCAACTCCAACACAATAATGCTTATACCCCTGGATCTCTACAATCTTACTTGACTGAATATCATAATCATATAATTCAACTTTTGATATTTGACCACTTAGAGATGTTACAGGAAGATGCCATCCATGTGGTGACTCCACAACTAAATATCCCTCTTTAATCATATCTTCTGCAAATTTCCTATAATGTTCTTTATTGTCTAAATCCACTATGCAGTTTCCACTGCCAGATGTAGGTAATACCCCATAATTTTCTTCATCTTTTATTATCTGATTAGGTGTTGTTTCTTCAGCCTTATACCTAAAGTCAGCTATTTTTTGGTTTGGTGGTATTGGAAAACAGTTGAATTTAGAATCCCTAAATAATTCAATATAATGTTTTTTTCTTTCGTTATCCATTATACATCCAATCTCGTTTGTATTTTACTTCGTTTCTTTTCTTCAAAAAATTCCAATTCTAAATACTGTTCAAATAAATCATCATCTAGTTTGTCAATCTTTTCTTCCAACTCCTTACACTTTACCATCCGTTGTTCAATAATATCATCAAGTGCTTTCAATAGTCTAAAGCTCCTTTCATACTTCCAGGACCACACTCAGCTCCACATACATTAACTGACATTTTATCAATATGTTTTATTTCATCTTCATCAAAGAAAGTTTTCAAAAGTTGTTGGTTTCTTATATCATCAAAGTCTTGTGATACCCCCCATTTTGAATATTTCTTGGCTTCTTTAGTTCCAAATCGTTTAATTCCATCAGTGATCCATTCAATAAATTCAAAACGTTTTGGATCAATTTCCTTTAGTAATTGTGCTTCCCCACGTTGAGCAAAAGAACCACACATACACTCACCTGAAAATCCTAATGTATCATAACTTGGTGCTTTTTTTAATCCATTTTTAATAAAATATTCATAAACTTTTTCAGTTGATTCATAAAATAATGGATTGACAAACCATAAATCTGATTCCTGTGTTACAGGAGAATTATAACTTCCTAATCTTCTTGTTGATTCCCATTTCCTTACACCCCCAACTATTGCTGGGTGTTTCCCATTGAATTGTGGTTCTTGAATGAATTTTTTCATGGTATTATATTTGAGAATTTTCATAATCGAACTGTGCATATTAGCTCCTGGAAAACCAAACTGCAAACAATATGCCACATATGCAAAGGCTAATGGAGTTGGTTCACGAATGAAAAGTTTCACATCCATTTCTTTACACTGTTTTATTACAAATTCTTCAGTAGAATAAACACCAGTGTTAGTTCTAAGATGTAACACCCCATAGAGTTTACCCATTTTATTTAGCTTATGTAAGACTTTACCTGAATCTTTTCCCCCTGAATAACCAACAATAAAACTATCAATTCCCAAATCTTCTGCTTCTTTGATTATTCCCTCAAAATTTTTTGATTTAATTTCATAATCTTTTTGAAAGAATTTTTTCTTTTTTACTCTATGATATTTTGGAGATTTAGTTGTAATCTTAATTTCTGATAAAGTAGTTTGATCAGTTTTCATTTTTGTACTTCATCTCCATGTATTATAATCAAGTGTATAAGATATTTTTCTAAAATATCATTATCTTCAAAGAATGAAAACCCACAATATTCACATTTCAATTTCTAGTCCTCTTGTATAATTTTCTGTTTTTATTTATCTCTGGCTTGTGTAAAATATAATACAGTTTTTGTTGCAGTCTATTGGTTTGTGCTGCTAGATCAGCTCGTTGTAATTCTCTTTCTATATGATTTTTGGTTATTCTATTATTATCCAAAACCTTTAGTTTTCCTCTTATTTGTTTTAACAGAACTTTTCTTTCCTGTGTAGTCATCTTTTCAACTGATTTTAAGAATGATTTCTTATTCATTATATTAAAAACCCCTTTCTGATCTGTTTTCTTTCTTCATAATATATTTCTCGAGCTGGTCGCATCTTATTGGATTTACAATGATCACAAAATCTAGTCCTACATTCTACTTGTTCAAACTGTGCCTTACACATGACACACCTAACTAAAAATGCAGAACTCATTGGTATTCCCTCGTAAAGACTTTGTATTTACCCTTACAGATTTTTAGTTTGTTTGTTACATTAATTACAATTACATTAACTGAGTGTGTCTTGAGGAATTTTAAAATCGGTTCTTCAGTAGCCCAGGCGTTTGTTTTAACCTGAATATAATATGCCTTGTTTCTACCAGTTTCATCTACCTCAATTAAATCCTCACCAAAACATATCCCATCAAAAAGATTCCATAAATCAGTGGATAGATACTTTCTATCCTGGCAGTAAACCAAATCATTTCTAGCAGAGTGTGGTTTTAGCCAGATTTCATCATAACCATTTTTAAGTAAATGTTTGACTGCCAGTTTGTTACTGGCTCTCATTCTTTCTCTATTATTCAATTTTTTTCTCCATTTTAGAAAAAATAGGGGAGTTGCTCTCATCGAGCAACTTGTTGTAGATTATTGGTGAAAACACCATTATACGATCCTCATCGCATCTACGAGTATATGTTCCATCTCACCTGAACCACTAATGGTTATCGGGATCACTTTGTTTACCCATTCATTAGTTTCTTTACCCCAAGTATCAATTAGAATATTTCTGGATTTATTATTCATGGTCCAGTTACTTGGATCTTCTTTACCTTGTTCTTTGTAAGATACGTCACATTGAATTTTATGTGTATCAGGTTTACCATCTTTGCCTGGAAACACAATCATTTGGATTGATCTGGCATCGGTAATCTGCAATTCAGTGATTTTATTCTCTTTTACAAACTTTGGTTTGAGATAATTTCCACCCTCGCTTACTTTGTCAACATTCATTTTTCTATCATTCACCCCCACTCACATTTTGTAAGTTAAAATTTTCCATCTTTCTGTTATAATTACACAATGCACTAGAACAATAAATTAATCTAATATCTTTAAAGTTATGATATGTCACAAATCCTCTTTCACAAACTGGACAGTCATTCATGTTAAATGCACCTCATTTTTACAACTACAATAAACATGACATTCTCGATTACTATGTGTGCCATTATTACAAGCAAAGCAATTAGTTTTCAATTTTTTCTCCCAATGATTCAAGATATAATTTGAACGCATTATTAGCAAAATCAGTCATAGATGTGTGTTCTTTATTTACAGCGATTGATTCAATACCCATTACTATAAGTAACTAATAGTTACTATATAACATTATAGTTAAATTATTTTGACAAATTAATTTTAAATTTTAAATCCTTTGTTAATGATGCCAATTCTTTGACTAAACGATTTCGGTCTATTTTTTACATTTCTTCTTTTCTTTTTTCCCTCTTTCCATTTCTTATCTTTCTTGAGTTGTTTGGCTGTTTTTTTGTCACCATAAATTACTTCTTCTCGTTTGAATAATCCAACTATATGGTCAGTTCGTGTATTACCTAAGAATCCTTTTCTTTTTCTTTTATTACGTTTATTGGTTCTTGTTCTTCTTTCATCAGGTGGTGGTAAAAATCCAGCAATAACTCTTATTCTAGTTGGAAATATATTAGGTTGTGCTTGTGCTTGTCTAGTTTTAATTTTAAATACTGGTTTTACTTTTAATTTTGTTTTTGGTCTAGGGGTGGTTGGGGTTCGTTGAGCTTGTAATGGTTTTATTTTTGATATAGTTTTTTGTGGTTGAATTGTAACTATTCGTTGAGTTGTAACTACATTAGGTATTTGTTTTATTCGTTGTTTTATTTTTACATTTGAAATTGTTTTTTCTATGGGGGTTGTTTTTAATACTTGCATTGTTTCGATAGATGTAATAGTTTCAGTCGTAGTTATTATTTTTTTCTTTGTTCTATCCTTTTTTCTAGGATCTCTTGGAATAGGTATAACTCTAAGAGGACTACTACTTGTACTTGAAACGGTTCTTTCAGATTCCATTTTGGTAAAATCCCTTGCAGTTGGTGTTGGATTTTGTTTTTCTTGTAATAATTTCTTGCTTGTTTTTAGTGGTTTTTTGGTTTGTGGTTTAAGAATTTGTATGGTTGTACTTCCAGTTGCTTGTCCACCCTCAATAGGTTTGGTGGTCCACCCAGCTAGTTTATCATCGTCATCAAATACTGTTTTCTTATTTGGTTTGTCAGGTTTGAAAAGTATATCTTCTTTAACATTAGTATCGGGTTTTTTTATAACCTTTGTTGGGTTTTTATTTGGAATAAAACCCTCTGAGAATTTTATTATGCCAACAATGTTTGAGTATTTCTGTGGCTTAAGATCAAGTGATTTTTGAAAATCTACAAAGTCACTTGCAGCCCTTTCATAGTTTGGGGTATTTTTTTTAATATCTTTTAGGAATGATTTTGACTGTAAATCCAATATAGGTGGCTTTGGAGATTCCATATAGTCAGAACCTTTTAGATTTAAATCAATTTTCTCAGGAGAATAATATGGATCTGCTTCAACTGGATTTGGTTTGTATGGTGTATAAGGTCTAGTTGGTTTACCTGGAACAAATCCCTCTGATAATTTTATTCTACCAATAATATTGATTGAGGGCAACACTGATTCCTGAAATTTTCTAAATTGTTCAGCACCATAATTTCCAATACCCTTTGGGGATTGTTTTACTAAATCTTTTTGAAATGCTTCTGACTGTAAGTTTAGTACAGGTGGCTTTGGAGATTCCATATAGTCAGGACTATTTTTTAAGTTCAAGTCAATTCTAGGTGTTGGAGAATAATCAGGATCAATTTTTACTAAGTTTACTGGTTCAATTCCTTTATTTGCTAAATCTTCTGTAAATGCTTTTGATTGTAAGTTTATGCCAGGGGGTTTTGGTGAATCCATATAATCCACACCCTTGAAATTCAAGTCAATTTTATCAGGGTTTGCAATTGAATTAATATTATATTTTGCATAAGATGATTTTATTGGATTTATTTTTACATTAGATGAAACTTCAATAACTTTGGTAACTATTGTTGGAGTAGAAGCAATTTTAGTTGCCACTTTTGCTATACTAGGACCTATTTTTCTAATTATACTTGTACCAATTTGCCCTGCTGAAACTACATCAATTATTGCTAATGGAACAGCCACTGTTGTTTGTCCGATATTTTGTGCAGTGGTTTGTTTTCCCCATTGTTCTGATGCACCTTGATACCATTTTGATGCGATGTTGTTTTTATCAAGTGGGTTAAAAGACGGAACACCAGTTATACCAGTTTCAGTAATTTCAATTCCCTCTAATGCCTTTTCAGTTCCTTTATCATAATAAGTTGGAATTGTTGTAATTGGTTTTTTCTCTATCACTTCTCTATTGAAAATATGTTTGTCCAAAAGATCCCCACCCATTGTTGCTAAGTTGAGTATATCTCCACCAAAACTTGTCCATGCTGCACCACCCTCATAGATCCAACTGTTTTCCATTCCAGTATGTTCTTCAGCTCTTTGATATGCTTCTTTGGCAAATATATCATAACCACTATACATTTTTTCTAATGGTAAAATTTTTGAATCTTGTGTGTAAGGTATTTTTTCTTGACGGTTGTCAAGAAAAGATTGGGCTTCTTCTTTTGTATCAAAGGTTTTAGTTTCCTCTAATTGAATTGTAACTGAACCTGTCATTGTAGGAATAGTAGTAGGTGAATTATAACTTACCTCATAAACTATTTTATAATCAGGAGTTGGTGGTCCTTGAATTTCTATGTTAAATTTATTATATTTGGCATCAGATATTACTCTGTTTTGTTGAACTTGCGAACTAGCAAATTGTATTAATGATCTGTCAGGATTTCTATCTTGTTGGTATGTAAATCTCTCCAAGTTTCCCATAGTTGTATTAGTTTTTTCTGCATATGTTGCCACTGCTCTTGCTTGGGTTTGTTTAAAAGGAGAGAAAGCACTATCAGGAATTGTTTCAGGTTTTGTAATATCATAACCTCGTTCTGTTAGATATGTTTCAAGATTTCGTGTATCTAAACCAGTGTATTTTTGTTCGCTTTTTGGAGTAAGTAATGCAGAAGCAATACCAACATCACCTGATCTTAGATCAGAAACATACTGACTCTGTGCTGCATTTTCAGGTGTTGAATATGTGTAATTATTATTAGTTAGTACAGTATTTTTTGGTATTCCACCTGTTGGAGTTCCATCAGGATTTAATCCAATACCAGCATAACTCCCATCTGCTTTACTAAAGTCATACCACCCACCCGTTGAACCGTCAGAAATTCCTACTGCATTTTTATAAGTTCCAGATTGTTCAGTTGTATTACTTTGATTTACAGTAATTATCCCAGTATCGGAACTATATGAAACATTTGGATTTGATGAGCTTATTGGATTTGAAAATGTTTGACCACCGTCAGTTGAGATAGTATTACCTTTTACTACTGTTCCACTAACTATTCCACTTCCACTTAATGATTGATTGGAGTTATAGTTTGATTGATTTGTATTTGAAACACTTGGAGAAGATACACTTGGAGAAGATACATTTTGAGAAGATACACTTGGAGAAGATACATTTTGAGAAGATACACTTGGAGAAGATGTAACAGTTGTTGTACTTTTATTTGATGAGTTTGAAGAACTTGGACTAGAACTACCTCTTGATGAATGTCTACTAGATGATCCTGGACTCCTTCCACCACTAGATCCACCTGAACTACCACCACTAGATCCACCTGAACTAGATCCACCTGAACTACCACCACTAGATCCACCTGAACTACCACCACTAGATGATCCACCACTAGCACTAGATGATCCACCACTAGATGATCCACCACTAGATGATCCACCACTAGATGATCCAGGACTTCTTCCCCCCCTTGAACTACGCTTTGATCTTCTTCCCATGTCAATATTATAATTAAAGTAATATTAATAAGATTAACTAAATATTATAAATTATGTCAGATATGAGCATACTTGAGTTTGGTGTGTACGCTTTGGTATGCTATGCTGGTATTGTCATGTTAATTATTTCTTCATTTAAAGAAACTCCAATGACTGTATCACAATCAGCAGTTAGAGTAATTTGGTTAATTCCAAGTATGCTTTGTGCCTTTGTTTTGGCTAATGCTGGTGTGGATATTTATCTGTCCACTGAAACCTTATCTGATCAGGTCCTAGATTCAAACAATGCAATAATCACATTAACTGATGTCACTACTGATAAAATTACATTATTAAATCCAATATGGGTAATAATGCACTTTTTATTCTTTATTGTATTACTACTGTATGTTGTGATGCAAATACTGACGTTGTTTATGAAACGAGATTAAACATCCCAAAAACAATAATCACATAAACAAGTACATTTTTCTTCACAATCATATTTACACTTACACTCGGTCATATTCCTCTGACGTAACCAAGTATTGCTCTTGCTAATAATAAGACGTAAAGTGTTACAAAGACCAGTACAAATATTTCTGGAACTCCAAAGAGGAACATGATATAGAAAATATAAGTTCCTGTCATTAGAGATACTAACTCCCATGCAACAAACGCAGCACCAGTTGTAAAAGTTTCCACTTTGTCATAGTATGTACTATTACCTTGGAAATCAGCACTTACAATATTTTGAGTTTTTGTATTAAGTTCATCGGCTTTGACGAAACCATGTAATGCAGATTTTATTGGTACGCCATCCATGTTAGTTATTTCAAACCCAACTGCATCAGCTAGAGAATACTGAACACCAAGTAATGAAAATCCAGCAGCGTACATAAAAATAATAATTTTTAATGCGTTATCTATCATCCTAGTTTTCTCCTAGCTGTACCTATTGCTAATATTACTACCACTGCAATCGCACCCATCATTATAGTTGGAACTTCAATAATTCCAAAGTAACCCATAGCACCAATAAATGCTACCATGATACCAACACCAACTGCTGGGTTTCGTCTATTAAATCCTACCATTGAAAGTATCACAACAAACATTGTCATTAAATCAAAAGCACCGAATCCACCTGAAATTCCAAAAGCTCCTTTTTGGAACTCATTAACTTGAGTTACAATAGGTTGTGTTGCAAAGTTGATTTGGAACTTTCCATCAGTTGTATCATTAGTAATAATTCCACCTGGATTGGTATCTTGGTCATAACAATGCACAGAAATTATCTCATTAGCTGAATTATTAAATGTGAATGTATGTGATGCTTGAACATTTGATACATATGTTTGTGCCAAAGAACCATGTGTAACTGTATTTCTTGCAAATTTATACTCAAAGTCACACTGTAAATTAGTTGTAGATCCATATGTTACAGTTAATGCTGTGGAATTTACATTTCTAATTTCATGGAAAAATATTGGTACAGTGTCAGTGTTTACTTCATTACTTAATGTAATACTACCAATTACAATAGCTGAAGTTGCAGTTGCATTTACAATATTACTTGTACTGTTTGAACCATGTATTGTTACAGGTGCTACAAGCCAATAATATGTAATGGTTGGATCTAAGTCAGTTGCAGTGTAAGTTGTTGCAGTAACACTATCAATAAGAACATTTGGTGTGCCAGTAGTTGATTGATAAATTTCATATCCAGTTATGTAACCGTATGGAACTGTTGGTGGACTCCATGTAAGAGCAGCATCAATCAACGCACCTGAAGTTGCAGTTAGGGTTTCCACACCATTAGGTAAGTGATAAGTTGTTTGGGAATAGGTGTCAGAGTATGCTGAGTTGCCTTGTGTAGCAGCAGAAGCTATCTTATAATTATAATAAATATTTGTAGTCAATCCAGTGTCAGTGTGATTAGTTCCAAAAGCAATTGTAACTGGTGAGAAACCTGTACCCACTCCATCTTCTCTAACTATTTGATAACCAACAATTCCAGTGGTTAGGAGTGGTTCATCCCAGGTGATTAACAACTCAGATGCACTAGAACTAGGTGTTACCAGTACGTTAGTTGGTGCTGCTGGTAGGGTGATTGTACTTGCAGATACCGTTGGTCCATTACCATAAAAGTTTACAGCTTTAATTCGATAATTATATTCTTGAACTGAGGCTAATCCAGGATCAGAGTATGAAGTTACTGAACCTAAAGTGATCAATGGTGCAAAGCCACCACCGATTGGAGATTCTCTTTCTATTACATAACTGGTTATTGCACTATTGTAATCATTTGGTGCAGTCCACGTTAGATCAATTTGATTTAATGAAGCTGGTGCTGCAAGAAATGAAACCACCACTGCTGGAACACCATGAGTTGATTGTGCTATACTATTACTAATTAGAGAAGTTCCAACATTGTTTCTGGCATATACAGTATAGGTGTATGATGTTTGTTGTGTCAAACCAATGTCAGAAAATCCAGGAGTTGTAACTGTACCAATAGAACTGCCATCACGATAAACTGCATAATCAATTATATTTGATCCACCATTACTTGGTATTCCCCATGTTAGATTAATTGCAGTATCACTAACTGTACTTGCAGCCAAGTCAGATATTGCACTTGGCACATTTGGAGTTGCAATTGTTAGTTCAGGTGATTGAGGTGTAGCCCCTACGAGATTATTTGCAACTATTGTATAATACCAAGTTCCAGCCGATGGAACTGTGTCAATATGTGTTAGACCAGTAATTGCTGATTGGACCACTGCAAACCCACTACCACTACTTACAGAACGATAAAGATCATAATTAGTAATACTACTGCCACCGTCACCTGGTGCTACCCATGATACTGTTACATCCAATGGTGTTGTGTTTGGTGCTGCAATCAAACCAGTAGGTGCTACTGGTGTTACAGGTATTGTTGCAGTTGTTATACTTGAAGTGCTTGATAGTATAGAAGTTCCATGATTACTCACACTCTTTAATGAGTAAACAAACGTTCCAGAATTTGGAACTGTATCAACATAACTTGTTACCAATCCAGTTGTGGTTTGTAATACACCATCACGATAAACTTCAAAGCCTGTTAAAGTTCCACTTCCAACATTGGTTGGAGAACTCCATGATACTGTGACATCTAATGGTGTACTATTTGGAGTAGGAATTGTTGTACTAACTCCTGTTGGAACCCCTGGTGGCGTTCCAGCAAGTCCTGAAACCATTGGAGTGATTAATGGGGATTCACCTATTGCATTAATTGCAGCAACGGTGAAAAAATACACATTTCCACCTGAAACTGTATTATCATCATATTCTGATAGTGTAGGTGATGCGATTAGAGTTGGTGCTACTCCCCTCTCGTAAATGGTATCAATTTCTGTGCCAGTGAGGGCAGTGGAGTCTATAAAGTATTCGTCAAGTGTTCCGTCAAGGGTTGTGGTGTGGTATGATATTATTGTGTTATATATGGCATTGTCCAATGTTCCAGTTGAATCCATTGTGTAATGTAATACAGGACTTGATGGTAGTGTTGTTGTTCCACTTCCAGAATTATATATTGTACTTATTTCAGTATTGGTTATCTCTCTATCATAAATTACAAACTGGTCAATCTGACCTGAAAACCATTGACCATTAGTCATACCAGCAGAGCCGAGAATTGGAAGTGTTGAAGCATCACCAGTTGAGAATACTTTACCTGAACTGGATAAAGTTCCTTTAAGTGTACCATCTTCCCATAGTTTGATTGTACCACCAGCATGATTACCAGTAACAACAATGTTGTGCCAGTTTCCATCAGTTGAGAATCCTGAAACAGTTGACATTAACCTATTTACATTTCCACCGTTTGCAAAGTGAACATATATGTCACCATTACTATTTTGTGCTCTAAGTCCAAACCCTGTGTATGCACTTGCCAACTCATCAGCAGTTGAAAATATCATTCCAAGTCCATCCCAACTTGGATTCTTTGACCAAAAGGATATTGTAAATTCGTGACCATCACCATGTATGAAATTGTAATCGGAAGCAGAACCACCAGCAACTACATTATCATTTAAACCATCCCAAGATAACCCACCTGATAGTTTACCAGTTGTTGCAGTTGCACCGTTGTTAGTTCCGTCTTTTGCTGAGTCTCTTACGATATTACTAATAGAACCCAAACTCGTAGTATCAGTTGCAGTTGCCTTGTACACTCCGTCTTGGTAGATTGACCATGAGTTACCTGAACGTGTGAAGGCGTAGTGG
>LWDU01039579.1_pt1 | contig 32622 bp, 19 predicted proteins | sample 727161 | NCBI WGS metagenome assembly LWDU01 (sample SAMN04566230, study PRJNA314399) | hydrothermal vent metagenome | isolation source: deep sea hydrothermal plume seawater | place: Mexico: Gulf of California, Guaymas Basin | collected 2004-07-11 | reverse complement strand
AAGGCAAGCCCGACTCGTCGCCATTATAGCCGACATTGAAAATCGTCATCGTATGCCGCGCTTCCGAGATCACCGTATCACCAGTAACGGCCGAAAAACCCAACACCCGATCCGGCCCCAGGCCCTTGCCCGACGTGCCCGCGGCCAATTGTCGTCCGTCAGCCATGCCAAAGGTCGGCAAATGGCAGGTCGCGCAGGCGGTGTCTTTCTCGCCGCTGAGGATCGGATCAAAAAAGAGCAAGCGGCCCAACTCGACACGCTCGGGATTAAAGCCGTTGTTCGCCGGATAGGGCACCGGTGGCACTGGCTGTAAATCGAAACGCTGGCGTAGATCGCCATCTTGCGCCTGGGCACTTATGACGCCCGCCGACAAGACTAAAACCAGCACGGCAACGGTCATCGCGTATTTATTCATGGCCATTCTCCCCTTGCAAAGTCTGTGGGGCTCGTTTGACCATCCCCCATGAACGCAGCTGTACCGCCGTGCCTGCCTGCACGCTCGCGGCGCAGCGAAAACCGATATCCGGCCCCTTAAAATTGGGGGCGTCCCGCGCCCGATAGGTCGGGCGTACATGACTCGCGTCTATGGCATACGAACCACCGCGCACCGACTTAACGACCCCCTTTTCGGGGCCCTGTGGGTTGGTGTCTGGACCGAGGGCGTAATAGCTCGGGTGATACCAGTCGTTGGTCCACTCGAAGACATTACCGACCATATCGTAGGTGCCAAAAGGGCTGGAACCATCACGGGTCTGGTAGCCATCCCGGTCCGAACCGTCGAAAAAGCCCACCGGATTAGTGCTGAGAATCGCTCCGAAGCCGCGCTCGAAAGGATCATCGCTCTGAAAGTAGTTGGCCCGATAAGAGTCGAGCCCATCGCCCCAGGGATATTTGCGGCCGTCGTCGCAACGGGCGGCGCGTTCCCACTCGGCTTCTGTCGGCAGCCGCTTGTCCGCCCATTGGCAAAAAGCCGTCGCGTTGTCCCAAGTCACCAAGGTGATGGGATGGTTCTGACGCTTCACCGTATTCTGCAAAACCCATTCGGCAAGCACATCGCCAGTTACCCGCTGGTATTCACCCCACTGCGCCACGGTGACCTCGTATTTGTCGATCAAATAGGCGTCGAGATGAATCTGGCGCACCGGCTGCTCGTCAAAGGCCTCGCCCTCCGCGCCTCGCGGATAGGAACCGGCCGGGACCAATACCATTTCAGTGGCGAAACCGGTGGGCAAACGCACGACCTGCTGCACTTTTTCGTTTTGGGCACCGACAGGCAACACGAGCAGCAAAACCGCACTGAGAGCAATCTGCATGATCATTTCTATTCAATCTCCGTATTTACAGTAGGCATCCATAGTGTATATTTGTTTAAATATAGTCCGGAGTACAATTCTACTCCAGCCATCGCAAACCGCACGACCGGACAAAAAATTAACCATAGACCGGTCAGGCGGTCCAAGTACCCTATTGTTGCGCTAATTTGACCTTGATTTGTTATACCTGTGACATACAATTTTTACGACTTATATTCGCAACACTGCCGATTATGCTTGTGTAAAAAAGGGCCATTATGAACCAGCATATCCCGAGATATTTCGCGCTCGTCCTGAGCTTTACCCTCGTCCTGAGCGGCACACAGCGGGTTAACGCCGAGCAAATGCGCTACAACTCGGCCCGCGACTGGCGCCAATGGGAGCTGCCCTTGGGCGCGGTTGACCTATCGGCCTTGGGCGTAATCAAACCTACGCGTATCGAGCGGCGCACTGACGCCGTGCGCGACCTGGGCGCCTTTGACGGCGGCATCCGCGACGCCGGGTCCAATCTCAATATAGCCCATTTCGCCATCGACGACGATCCTACGACCGGCTGGGCGCCCGACCCCGAGGACGATCCCGATAATTGGTTTATAGAAGTTGATCTCGGCCGCGCCATCTCGGCCCACAGCGTCACACTGGTCTTTGATGCCGAGGCCCCGCCCTTCGCGCTCTTTGATCTGCTAATTTCAACCGGCGAACCCGAAACCGACTTTATCGCCGCTCCCATCGAGGGCTCCCTCATCTACCGCACCAAAAAGCGCTTTAAAGAGAATACCCGCCATCGGGTGACGTACCAAATAGAAGAAATTGACTCCGAACCGCTGAAAATTATCCGCTTCCAACCTTTGCTCCTAGCACCCGATGCCCGCCTCGTCGAAGTCGAAGTCGAGTCCGTAGGGGACAATATCGCCATAGGCCTGCTGGAACGCGGCGGCAATGTAGACATCAATATCAACCTCGACCAAGTCGAACAGCAACCACTCGGTAAGGCCAGATCTCTCTTCGACGGCGATTTGTACGAACGCTGGCGCGCCGGCACCGCCTCGCGCGGCTCCTCTGATATCCTCGCCCACATGATCCTTGACCTCGGCGCCGTCTATTGGGTCGACCAGGTTCGCGTTATCGGCGGCGTAGTCGTACGCTCGGGATTCGGCGGGGGTATCACCACTTCCCACTACGTGTCAAGACGACGTTGGGATTTTCGTTTTTACGAATTGATGACCTCCGACGGCTCAATCTCACCCGACGGCTCTCGCCTGTATAGCAAGCACTTTTCGGGCGCAGCCCCCGAGGAACAGCGGGTCCGCGGCCTGGTAGACCACCACTTTGCCCTGCTGCCCACTCGCTACTTGCGTATCTTCTGGAAATTCTGGGACACCAGTTGTTTCAGTTTGCAGCGCCTCGGTGAAGAAGGCGGCATCAACGAAGTGCCCGGCTGCGCCGCCGGCGGCACTACCGACGAAATTCAGATCTTCGGCGAGGGTTTTCCGCAACAAGTCGACTTCGATTCGCCACTTATCGACTTGGGCGAGGGTAAAAATTTCAATTCGATCGAATGGGGCGGTGACCAGCCACAAGGTACCCGGGTCGAAATCCGCACCCGCACTGGCAACGAAGTCCTCGAAGCGTTGACTTTCCACGACAAGAACGGCAAAGAAGTCACCCAGAAGCGTTACAATAAGCTGATCCCGAGTTTTCGCGGCGCGATCGATACCACGCGCGTCCCCGGCGGCGACTGGAGCGCATGGAGCCGGATCTACAGCTTTTCCGGCGAGGCCTTCCTATCGCCCTCGCCGCGCCGTTTTATGGAAATCGACGTACGCATGACTTCCGATTCACCCGACCGCGCGGCGACGCTCGATTTCCTCGCCGCCAATTTTACCGAGCCATTGGCCGGCAGCGTGCTCGGCGAGATTGCCCCGCAACAGGCCAAACCAGGCGTACTCACCGAGTTCACCTATTATTTGAAACCGGAAGACACCAGCGGCTTTGACCGCCTGGCCGTCGAATCCGCCGCGCCGGTCCACTTTACGAGTGTCACGCGCAATGGCGTCGAACTCGACGTACAGATGGATACAATCCAAAAGGGGTTCTTTGTAGATCTACCCAACCGCATCCGCACCGACCAACTCATCGAGCTTAAGTTCGAATCGTCCATATTCCGGCAATCGACCCGTTTCGACGTCTTCCTCCAGGACAGCAACCAGGGCGACAGCGTGCGCCAGCGCGTAGACCCGGGCGATGCCTCCGACCAGATCGAGAGCAATACCAATATCGTCAGCTTACCGGTCAGTCGTAACCTCTTTGCTAATCAATGGCGACGGGATCAACGACGAAATTCAGCTTTCGGTCGATTTGGTCAATGTGCTTGAGCCGCGGCCCCTGCGATTGCGTCTCTACGATCTGGCCGGCCGTGCGGTCTACAACCGCAGCGAGGACGTCCGCGCCGGCCAGCGCCAGTTCAACTGGGATGGCAACGACAATGGCGGAAATCGCGTTGCACCAGGGATTTATATTCTCGAAATCTTGGTTGAAGGCGATGCCGCCAATGAGCGCGCGCAGGAAATTATCTCGGTGGTTTACTAACGGCATATCGTCAACGTCTCACCGAGAAATCAGTCCGGAAAAGACACTGCTTGTTTAAAATAATCGAAAAAAAATTTCCCCGCTGATATACGGAAATTCACCACCTCTGAGGAGGCCAGTTCGGGCTCTGGCAAACGGCTTATTCCAACACGTCACTTCCGCGGTGGAATCGTCACTCTATAATATCGCTTTAAATCTTTAGGCATAACTTCACTAAATCGTGGCTAATTAATTGTGTGGAACGCTGTCGTAAATGGAATTTATTCACATGTTTATAAACTTTAGAAAAATCTTGACAAGAAGTTATATAATCTATATATATGTAATTCTAATTCTCTCGATGTAGAAAGGGGGGCTTGCAGGCAAAAATCGGTCAATTACTTTAGAGAATACATTAATTCACTACCTTCTGTTTTATTGCAGTAAGGTCTCTTTTCCAAACTTACTCAAAAAAAAATTTGAGGAGGATTCAAATGCGTAAAGTCCTAGCTTTGTCCTTGGGCGCTTTATTTGTTGCCAGTGCTGCCATCGCGCAGGAACCGGCAGAAGTACCTCTGTTTTTTGCCGTGGGTATTCCCGCCGGCAATCTGCCCACCGCCGACGGCGATAACGCCGATTGGGCCTGGGTAGACCGTAGTTTCGAAGTCACCATCGACGACATGAACGCGCTGACCGGCGGCGCCGACGATGCCGATGACCTGTTCATCGACTTGATCATTGGTTGGAGCAATGCAAACAACCGCGTCCACGCCATGATTCACGTCCATGACGATTTCCTGATTGTCGACAAGAACCCGGCTTGCACCTTCCGCGATGACAACTGCGAAGTGCATTTCGACCCAGACAATGGTGGTGGTGGTCCTTACTCCGCTCCTAACGACCAGGACTTGCAGCCCGCCTATCAGATGTGCTTGAGCTTCTCCGATCAGTTCTCCCGCGTCCAGATGTACAATGGCGCTTTGGGCAACTTTGAGCAGGACGCCCTGAACTTCTGGTGGACGCACACCGACTTCGTCGATGCGGGTCATGTCAACATGGGCCAGGAGTACTACTACGAGTTCAGCGCCGAGCTGATGGACCCGATCTCGATTAGCGGTGGTCCCGATGCCAGCACGGTCTGGACCTTGGCTGCTGAGCAGACCATCGGTATGTCGATCTCGGTTGATGACGCCGACGAAGGCCTCAACGCCAATGGCAACGATCCTCTCACCGAGGATTGCTGCGAGAACGGTTTCTTCTGGCAGGCTCAGTTCAGCATGGCCGAGCAGTTCATGAACTCCGGTGGTATGCCCGATATCTTCATGACGCCGATCGATGGCGCCACGGCGGTCGAGGCTACTTCTTGGGGTCAGGTCAAGTCGCTGATCAACGAAGAGCTCTAAGATACTCTTACACCAGCTCTTCGTTTAGCAGTTAAATAAAGGGGAGGGGGCTTGATCCCTCTCCCCTTTATTCGTTAATTCCCCGTCCATCAAACGCTTATTTAATTTGTAATCCGGTGACAAGAGGCGACAAGGATTATGGGCAAGTCTCGATTCAGACTGTTGTGCAACGCTGTGCTCTGCGGCAGTCTTTTGAGTTTGGGTCCCGCCGAGGCCATAGAACTGTGGACTGTCGGCGGTAATGGTTTCACCTGGGAAGAGGTCGGTGATCTGACCGGACTCACCATTGACGGGTCCGTGCTATTGCCCGCCGTGGTCGACTCGACCACCAATGCCGTGGACAATCTGCCGCTCAGGCGGCGCGGAGGCAGCATTTCCTCGCCGCAGGCGCGTGAGGACCTGACCGGCGTGCTCACTGACGGTAGCTCCGAGACTTTCTGGCGCGTCACCCGCGAGCGCCGCCCCGATGGCACCTCAATGGTCATCGACTTGGGCGCGATCCTGCCGATCAACCGCATCCGCTTCCAAGGCAATAGGGACGTATTCCTGCGCGCCTACGAACTTTTCGTGCATGACGGCGACCCAGCGACGCTGCGCGAGGGCCTGCCCATCGCCTATATAAAGCAAGTCGGCTCCAACCTCGAGCAAGGCGATCCGGATATAGATGTGACGATCCCGCTGCAATTCGTACGTTTTATCCGCCTGATCAGCCGCTCGGGCCAGGAGTTCATCCTTGAAGAGGCCGAGGTATTCGGCGATGGTTTCGCCCCGACCGGCGAATACCTCTCAGACGTCATCGACCTTGGGCAGACGGCCAATTTTGGCAAGATCCGCTTGCAAACCCAACTGGATCCCCTGACCAAAGCGGTGCTGCAGACGCGCACCGGCAGTGTTCCCGATCCCAAAATTTATTATAGCAAGACAGAAGTGTTCGAAGGTGAGGACCGGCAAGAATTACCAATTCTGCCCGTCGGTTCGCCCGAAGCCAAAGAAGAATACGACGACCTGACTTCCTCCAAAAAAGGCGAGATAGTCGACAATATCGACGAATGGACCCCATGGTCGGCCCCTTATGAGGACTTCTTCGGAGACCTGCTCTCACCTGGCAACCGCCAATACGTCCAGTTCCGCCTGCTCTTTTCTTCCGATGACGCACGCCAATCAGCTCTCGTTGATTCTTTTTCCTTTGACTATTCGATACCGACATTGGCCGCCGAAATGACCGCGGAAGTCACCCCGGCGACGGTCACCCTCGGCGAGAGCAACACCTTCGATTATTATATCCGCTCGAACTTTGACGCCGCCAATGCCGGCTTTGACCAGGTGCAGATTCGCACGCCCTTTAAGGCGACCGTTCAGGCCGTCGAGCTTGACGGTCTGCCCGTAGCCTTCAGCGAAATCGATACCGAGAACGAGAATAGCCTGGCCATTGAGCTGACGAACGATCGAGTCACCGTATCAGGCCAAGTCCTGCGCATAACCTTTGACGCCTTGGTCACGGTCTACGGCACGACGTTCTTCGCCAAGGTCTTCGACAGCCAAACCGGCGAATTGGGCCAAGATGTCGTGCCCGGGGACGCCACTCCCGCGGCCGAGGCCAACCGTCTTTCAATCCAGGGCGCACTGCGCCAGGAGCTTGTGCTCGAATTAAAAGCCAATCCGCCGATTTTTACCCCCAACGGGGACGGTATCAACGACGAACTACAGATCTCGTATATCCTGTTGCGAGCCCTTGTGCTGGTCCCCATCGACGTGACCTTATACGATCTTTCGGGCCGTTCAATACGCCGTTTACAAAACAACGGCACCCTCAACGGACCACAGCAACTCCTTTGGGATGGCAAAAATGAAGATGGCGTCATGGCGCCGCCGGGGCTCTACCTTTTGCGTTTGTCGATAGACACAGACACCGGATCCGAAAACCGCACGTTACTCGTGGGTCTAGCCTACTAAGGCCTTTCCCGACAGGAACACTATGGTTGGAATTGGCTGTCCTATTATGTATGGTGTCTTATAGGACGCAGTAGATGGCAGCCCAGCAATAGATGCAAAATTTAGGAGTACGGCTATCAAAATTGCACGTGTATCTGGCCTAGCTGTAGTGGCGCTAACCCTCTCGGGAACGCCCGCCGCCATGGCGGAACGGCTCTCGTACAACACCCGTTCCGCCTGGCAGGAGTGGAAACACCCTGTTGGCGCCGTGGACCTGACCCTTACGGGTCGCGTGCAACCCCTGCCCGTGCGCAAAAATATCAACGCTGTCAGCAATGCCGAAAGCTTCGGCAGCGGTATTCGCAAGGTCGGTTCCAATAGCCCTGCCGCCGTCAATATCATGGACGGTGACCCTTCGACCAGTTGGTCTCCCGACCCAGCCGAGGGCATTGATAATGCCTGGATCGAACTCGACTTGGGCCGTTTGGTGACCGCTTCCGAGATCGTCATCACCTTCGACGAAACCGCCGCACCCTTCCAATTCTTCAATGTCTTGCTCTCCGGCGGTGATCAGTTCTTCACCAACGCGCTCGTTCCCGTCAACGGCACCTTGGCCTATAATCTCTCTCGCAAAGTCGGCTTTAATACCGCGCACCGCCTGGTCCTCAACCCGCGCCTGCACTCGTTAGGTTTAGGTACCGCCGGAGCCGCCGCCGAAAGCAGTGGCGGGAACTTTAAAGAAACCTCGGGCCTAATCCGCGTAATTCGTATCGAGCTCGAGGAATTCGTCGAAGGGGCCGGTATCGCCGATATTTCCGTCTCCGCCATCGGCGACAATATCTCTATGGGCCTGATCGAGCGCGGCGGCAGCATCGAACTAATCACCGACCTACAGCAAGTGCTCTCCGGGGCGGAAAACATGGTAGACGGCAATATCGTCACCAATTGGGCGATGCAGACCTACCACCAAACCCAGACCGGCTTCGATATCTTCAACCGCATCATCTTCGACCTCGGAGCCCACTATTGGGTCGACCAGGTCCGCATCATCGGCGAACCAGCTGGCGCCCCCTCGGGCATCCGCAATAGCTACGCCAACTTTTTCTGGTATCAACTGCTGGGCTCCGACGGCTCAATAGCCCCCGACGGCACGCTGCGTTTCGACGAACTGGCCTTCGTCGACGACAGCCCGCTCAACGAAACAGTGATCCGCAACTTCGACCACGAATTCGACCTGCAGAAAATCCGCTACATCAAGCATTTTTTCCCGTCCACCCGCAATGGCGGCGACCGCGCCGGCACCCACGGCACCTATCGCAGCTTCGCGCTGATCAGCGAGTTCCAGATCTACGGGCAGGGTTTCCCCGCCGAATTGCAGATGACCTCGCCAATCCTCGACCTCACCGACACCAAAGGCCTGACCTCCGTCGAATGGGACGCGATAACCCCACCCGGCACCAGAGTCGAGGTGCGCAGCCGCACCGGCAACGAGATCGTCGAAGAAATTCATTTTTTTGACAAGAAGGGCAAGGAAATCACCAAGCGGAAATGGGAAAAGACCCCATCAAGCTTGCGCGGCCCGACGGAAATATCGATCTCCGTCGGCAGCGACTGGAGCATCTGGAGCGACCCCTATGTCGTATCCGGCACGCTCTTCCGTTCGCCCTCGCCACGCCGCTACGCCCAGTTGGACCTGCGCCTAGTCTCAGACGACCCGAATGTCACGGCATCCGTTAGCTCGCTGCATTTAAATGTCGAGAACCCGATCGCGCTGGCCACCCGCGCCGAGGTTTTCCCCGCCGAAGTCAGCCCCGGCGTCAAAGAGGACTTCACCTATTTCGTCCTGCCGACCTTTGGCGGGCGCTCGCAGGGTTTTGACCGCCTGACCATGAATGCCTCGGTGCCCGTAGATTTTATGGGCCTGATCCTGGGCGACGAGCAAATTGACGCGCAAATCACGCCTACCGAGCAGGGTTTCGTTCTCGATTTACCCTCGATGGTTCGCAGTTCGGAACTGGTCGAGCTATCCTTCAGCAGCACCATCTACCAGAACCAGACCCGCTTTGACCTCTTTTTGGGCAATAGCAACCTTGGCAGCGATGTGCGCCAATTGGTCGAAAAGGGCGATGCCAACAGCAATGTCACCAGCGAATCGGTCTCAGTCCAGCTCCCCATCAACGGCCTACTATTGGCCAATATCGCCTTTTCAACCAGCGTCTTAACGCCGAATGGCGATGGTATCGGCGATGAATTGGTCATCGAATTCGATGCACTCAAGCTGGTGACACCGCGTCCGATCAAGGTCCAGGTCTACGATCTGGCCGGCCGCAAAATACACGAATTGACCAGCGAAGACGGTCTGGCACAACGCTATAACTTCACCTGGGACGGGAGCGACGACGAAGGTTCGACCGTCGCTCCGGGCACTTATCTGGTGCAAATCGAGATCGAAGGTGATTCCCAGACTGAAACCGCGCAGCGGATTGTCCCTGTGGCCTATTAAGTAAGGCCTGCCCAAAATCGCGAATAATGCATATATTTTGTGCTCGTACGACTATGAAAATTGACTAATTTTCTTCGAGTAAGAAGAGGAACGATTATGCTCCGCGCCGCATACATATTAGCTGCCTTGCTTATCGGATTCAGCAGCTCCGGCCAAGCCCAAGTGCAACGGCTCAAAATCGGTGGCAACGACGGTCTTGAATGGGAGAAGAATTCGCTGATCTTCAATGCCCTTGAAGTGACCGACGAAAACGGGCTCTCCCCATTAGAAGCCGACCCGGAGGCCAATCTCCTGCCGCGCATCAAGGAACTCGGCGGCACCGCGACTACCTCGGTGCGCACTGCAGCGGCGCGCTCCAACCAGATCCTCAAGGAACTGATCGACGAACAGTATACCACTGGCTGGCGCGTCTATACCAATACCAATGGCGCCGAGTTGGAAGTCGACATGGGCGCCGTCTTCGTGCTTCAGCGTATCTTCCTCCATCGCGGCGTACTCAACGATGACGAGCGCTCGCTGCGTGGATACGAATTTTACGTCAACGACGGCGACTCACTCAATTTCATCGGCGACAAGCCGGTCTATTCGCTGATCGCCCAGGACCGCTCCCATGGTCTGCCCGAACTAGACCTCAGTTTCTCGCCGACCCAGGTCCGCTACTTCAAGTTGCGCAGCACCGGTGAACGCGGTTTCCAGATGGGCGATCTCGAGGTCTTCGGGCTCGGTGTCACGCCCTTTGCCCAATATATCTCCCGAGTGATCGACTTGGGCGACGCCGCTAATATGGGTCCGGTCAATGTCTATACCAGCATCAACGGCGAAGCCAAAACACAGTTCAGCACCAAAACCGGCTATGTCGCCAACGATTCGCTATATTTCAGCCAGACGGGTATCCCCGGCGAATTCGAGGAAGTATCGCTCGACAATTTCGACCGCACGCTCGATCCTTCATACGCCGGCATCATCCGTGAAAATACCCGTGACTGGAGTACCTGGTCACCACCCTACGCGCAGCTTGAGAACGCCGAAATCAACGCGCCGGACAACAGGCGCTACTTCCAGTTTCAGTTCAAGCTGCTGTCCGGTAGCCTACTCGATAAGGCGGTCGTCGATTCCGTCGTCATAAGCTACACCACGCCGGCTATCGCCGACTCGGTCATCGCCGAAATCAGCCCGACTACCGCGATCCTCGGCCAGGAAAACGATTTCACCTATCACCTGCGTTCGGTCACCGCGAACGATAAACGCGGTTTCGATACGGTAATCATCCGCACGCCCTTCGCCGCCCGGGCTACCGGTTTAAGCATTGACGGGATTGAAATCAACGACTTTACTTGGCAGGGCGCAGACGGCCGTCTGCAGGTCGCCTTTCCCAACAACCGCATCACCCGCAGCGGCCAAGCCATTGATGTACGTTTTACCAGCTTGATGACGATCTCCGGCACCGAGTTCCGCGGCGAGGTCGCCGACAGCCAGTCGGACGCCTTTCCGCAGCGCATCATCTTCGGCAATGCCAACGAGGAAGCCGTCGACAATACGCTGGTCGTCAGCGCCCGGATCGACAACAAACTCTTTACCGGCGTCGATTTCTCGTCCGATATCATCACGCCCAACGGCGACGGTATCAACGACCAAATCGCGCTCGAATACGTCTTGCTCAAGGCCACCGACCCAGTCGGTATCCAGGTCATCATCTACGACCTCAGCGGCCGCGAAGTGCGCCGCCTCTACGACGCTCGCGACAGTTCCGGCCCCAACCAGGTCGCATGGGATGGCCGCGCCGACGATAACACGACGGTGCCCCCGGGCCTGTATCTGATTCGCCTAGAAGCCAACACCGACGCTGGCGACGCCACGCAAATGCGCAGCGTCGCCGTAGTGTATTAGATTTTACCCGCCGCGGCGCCGATCAGCGGCCGGCGGCTACATGTAAGCGCGAACGGTCGCAGACTGGTGCGGATCTATTCCAACCGCAGCCGATCGTCTTGCTGCTAAAAACTGAATAGTATACCGAACGCGAATATCGCCTAAGGGAGGGTTGTTATGCGCAAAGTTTCGTTCTGGGGTATTGCCGTGGCAGTATTTGCCATCGCGGCGTCCAGCGTCCAGGCGGCGACCCCGGGCCGCGAACGCGGCGCCACTTCACAGGTTCGTATCGAGGGTTTCGACCCCTTGATCCCGACCCTGCGCAAATGGTATGTACCCCAAGACCTCTACTACATTTATGATTGGGGCGGCTACAAATACACCAACTACGCCAAAGAGCCCTATGAGCGCTATGTCAGTACCCAACTCGAAGGCTTGGGGCAGTACGACATCTTTGGAAACTACATCACACGCGGTTGGCGCATCTATGAGTGGCGCCAACAGCAGCCTTTGGCCTTCGGTAGCACCGTCTTTAAAGACGCCCGTTTCGGCCAGTGGTTTCAAAACTTGGTCGTCGCCTCCGACTCCAAAGGCCAGTATTTCACCTCGCTAACCGTCGGTGACCGGATCCGCACTACGCTGACCCCGCTGACCTTTAGCCGTTCGCGTTTCAACGGCGTCCAGTGGGATTTTGCTTCCGACAAATACGAAGCCACCGTGTTACTCTCGCGCGTTAGTGAGCCGGTGCGTGTGGTTCAAGGCTCGAACCGCGTTCAGGAAACCGACTACACCAACTTCATGGGCCTGCGCGGCACTACCCAGATCGGCGACTTTATCAATCTCGGCGCGACGCTCGTCAATACCAACTTCGGCTCCTCGAGCAGCGATTTCTCCGAGAATAGCCGGGCCGGTCTGTTAACCAGCAGCCAGAATTCGGGCAATGTCACCGAGATCGTCGTCCGCATCGCCGATGACTCGCCCGGCGATGGCTCAGGCGCGCTCTTTTTCTCGTCGCAGATGATCGTCGATGGTGAAATCATGCCGGTCAACCCCACCATTGAAGGTGGTCGTCAGCGTGAAGGCTTTCTCGAGGCACTCGAAGAGGCACCAATCCTCTTGCGTTACCGAGTCCCCGACCCGCTGGTGGTGCAGAAGGTTAGTTTCGCTATGGTGCTCTCCAACGACTATCGCGTAGAAATGACTTCTAACCTACAGACCAATATCAACGGCCAGCCGATCTTCCTGCCGGTCACCCGCGCCGAAGGCAATGTCCGCGACAATACGAACCAACGCGTTGTCCGCTTCGACTACGGTTTGCCCTCCGCCAACCAGATCGCCAGCGTCGACCTCGTCGTCGAGGACGTCTGGGGCATGGAGGTGCGCGGCGAATTCGCGCGCAACACCCAGTTCCAGCGCTATCCCAACATCAACATCCAGAAGCTGAGCAACCTCAAAAAAGGTGAAGTCACCGCCGACGCCTGGTTCTTCAACGCCACCCGCCGCTCCGGCCGCTGGTTCAGTTATGGCGAAGCGTTCAGCATGGACCACGACTATGCCACGCGCGGTTATATCACCGACCAGAACGACTTCGTCGACTACGAGAACCAACGACAGAACTGGTTCGAGTATATCGACGACAACGACGATAACGATCAACTCGTCGATTGGCCGCGTTTCGGCGGCGGCGGCGGCGACAATGCCGTCTTCCCCGGTCTCGATGAAAACAACGACTTGATCACCGATTTCAACGAGAACGTCAACCTCACGCCCGACTACGAAGAGCCTTTCCTACGGCATTATATTGATCCGCCGGACTTTCTCTTCGGCGTCGATATGAACCACAATACCGTAGTCGACCGTTTCGAGAACGACGAAGAAGCCGATTACCCATATAAAAAAGGCCACCGCGGCTGGAACATCTACGGCGGCGGCGAGCTCTACCCCGGTGTCAATATCACCGCCGGCCGCAACCACGAATGGTTAATCGCCGGCGAAGAGACCTCCGAGGCCCTCTACCTGATGGTCAGCGGGTTGCGCGACGTGCCCGGGATCGGCAAATTCGAGGTTTTTCATGTGCTCAAATTCGTCGAGGACACGATCTCCGACAATTTGCTGCAATGGGTCCAGCGCCCCGGCTCCATCGGCGGCCTGCAGCCCTTCGATGATCCAATGATCACCGAAGATACCATGGTCAACCAAAGTTTCGTCGGCTGGAAATATACCCGCGGCAACTTGACCTTTATGAACAAGCTCCGCTTCGACCATTTCAAACAACGCGGCGCGGCCGCCGACCGCCTCGATGATAGTTCCTTTATCGGTGTCATCAACAAGGCCGACTATCCCGTCGAGATAGGGCGCAATATCACCCTGATCCCGCGCTGGAAAAACATATGGCGCAAACGCAGCCAGCCGCGGACCTCGCAGCTCGGGATCAACGAGTTGAGCGAAATCATCTCGCTCTCCGCCGTGTTCCCAGTCTTAACCAAAAGCCGGGTCGAGGTCGGTGTCGAAGCAATCATCTTCCGCAACACCGAAGCGATACCCGACCCGCTGCCGCCCGAATACATCGACGATTTCATCGGCAAGGTCTTTACCCTACAGTATACCAACAGGGTACAATACCAAGGTTATAGCATCACCTCCAACGTCGGCTTCCAGGTCAACGATATCAACTTCGGCAACCTGCAAGACCTGGACGTAAGCAATACCATCGCCTTTATCGAACTCTTCGCTGGTCTCGAACAGGAACGCCTGGGCGGCCGGCCGGCCGAAAGGAGAGGATGGGGCTTCTAAGCCCCAACATTGGCTGACTGGAAACGCTCCGTCCTCCTGAGCTTGGGGTTACTAGCCTGCGCTGATACGCCGCAAGAACAACCGGCGATAATCCTAGGTCGGGTGGGCGAAACAAACATAAGCGAACAAGATTTCACGCAAGCTCTTGCAAGGCTGCCCGGCGGGACCCAAGCCAAGACCCTGGAAGATTGGCGGCGTCAGTTCCAAGTTCTCATCGACAAGGAACTGCTGCTCTTTGAAGCTCGGGCACAGGGCCTCGAAGAGACCATCGTGGCCAGCATCGTGGCTTGGGAACGGAATCAACTGGTTGAAGAGTTGCTGGCACGCGAAATGGGCGAGGCACTCAAGTGGACCGAAGGCGAATTGGCAGATTTTTTCGCCGAAGCCGGCGCCAACCGCGAGATTCGCCTCAACCGCCTCATGCTCACCGACAGGGCCCAGGCCCTGGAAGCGCTGCAAAAGGCCCGTGAAAACGTGGGATTCGCCCAACTCGGCGAGACATACGGTCTGGCCAACTGGAGCGCAAGCGGTTGGCTCAACGCGTTTAACGCCGGCGACCCGCGTTTGGCCGCGCTCTTTCTGCTCGCAGAGGGAACCGTCGAGCTAATCGAGGCGGATGGGCAGTATATGGTGATGGGTCTCGCCGAGACGCGTGCGGTATCTCTGGAGGACCGCCGACCACTCGTCGAGACGGCCCTCGCGCAACATAAAAAGCAGCAGGCCAATTTGGCCTACCTAGAACACTTAACCGGTAAATACGCCGTACGCCTGGACACCAGTGGCTTGCGGCAGACGGTCACCGGTCGCGCACAACCGGACCTTCGCTTGGTCAGTAGTACTTTGGGCGATTGGAGTTTCGGTGATTACCAACAAGCCCTCGCACGGCTCGGAGCAGGCGGCGAACGGTTGCCCGACGCGGTTGACGCCCTCGGGTTCAAAGTCACCCGGGCCTTTGTCGCCGACCGCTTACTGTCGGCAGAAGCCAAACAGCACGGCCTGTACCAGGCTTTACAGGCCCGGCGCGAAAAACTGCGCGAGCAGAAACTGATCGAAGCCCTGTCGGATCGCGAGATATTCTCGCAGGTCCAGATCGACGAGAACGAATTCGGCGCCTTCTACGAAGCCAATAAAGAACGCTACGCGAGTCTAGGCGGAAACAGGGAAGCGTTACAAAACCAGGTCGTCCAGGACCTGCGCGACGCCAAAGCCGCGCCCCTGTTCGACCGTTACATCGAGCAATTGCGCCAGCGACACGCCGCCATCGTTGCGGTGAATGATGAACTTCTCGGGGAATTTGTCTCCCGCAGAAGGCAGGCCAAAAGCCCGGTGGATCTATAGTCGTTTAGAGAGGAGCACCCCGATGCGCACGTGCAAAAACATCTTGAGCTTTGCCTTTTCGCTGGCCACTCTGACCTTCTTCATAGGGTGCGGCCACTATCTGATTCCGGGCAAGTTCGAGCCCCTAGAGGCCGCGCAACAGCAAACCGTCGGCGAAAGCACGAGGATGGATATCCTTGACGACGGCACGGTTACCTTCGTGCAAAACCGCCTCGAGGTGTCTGTCCGTCCGATGACCGACGAGGAGATCAACCGCCAATATCCGGCACAATCCTCGGATGCCAGCGGCCCCTCCGACGAATTGCCGTCGAACCCCTTCACCTACGGCAACTGGATAGACGGGCGCACCGGCAAGTCACCGCAACGGCTGTCTATTTTCAAGATCACGATCAAGAACTACGAATACCCCAAGGTCAAGCTCGATCCGTTGATGATCACCGTCGAATCGGCCAACGGCCGCCACTATTACCCCTGGGGCGACTACGACGCCGAAGAGTATTTCCGCCGTTACCCCCTCGCCTTCAACGGCCTGGGCTATCTGCGCTACAAAGAACGACGAGATCTCTACACCCAGGCCAAATACCCCGATGACGAGTTCTGCTTCTCCGGCCAAGAGGTCGAAGGCTACGTGGTCCTCTCTAAGATCCACGACGACGTCGGTGAGATCGCGGTCAGGATTCCCGAATTCGGCCTGCGCTACAACTACCGCAACGAGCCTGTGGAAACTATCGACCTCAGCTTCCGCTTCAAACGCGATATCAAAAAAGTCAAAAATATCGAGAAATTGGCCGCAAATTAGCGCGCCCGGTCGCAGTATAATCAAAGAGATCCATTGCGGGGCAGGCCGTGGCCTGTCCCGCTTCTATGCCGGTGAACCACTCTCGGCTGCTACATGCTAAAGAAAATACTCCTACTCGCTACAGCGACCCTCTTCCTGCTTTCCGTCACGCTCTTCGACCCTGCGACAATCACGCGTTGGATCGAAAAGGCCATCGGCTGGGAAGCGCTGAGCGAACAGTCGACATACGCCGAAAACCCCTCGATCCACGCCGCGGTATCGCAAATCGACGCCGCAGGTATAGAACGTCATTTGCAAGCCCTAACCAGTGACGCTTCCCGCGTCACCGGTTATCCCGGCGCGGAAAACGCCGCACACTACATAGAAGACGAGTTCCGCCGCCTCGGGCTGGAGGTCGCCAGCGAATCCTTCCCCCTCTCAGTTCCAATCGACCGCGGCGGCAAGCTCCGCATCAACACCTCTGGGACCACCGTTCCGATCCATGGCCTTTGGCCCAATCACGTGCGCACGACTTCCCTGCCTCCGAACGGTCTCAACGGCCACCTAGTCGACTTGGGACGCGGCGACTTGCAGGCGATGGACGGCAAGCGACTGGAAGGTAGTATCGCGCTGATGGGCTTCGGCTCGGGCAACGCCTATGTCGAAGCACGCGCGCTGGGCGCAGCGGCCATACTCTTCTACGACGACGGGCGCGTCACCCGCAGCGAAGCCGCCGAAAAGTTCCTCCAGGTCCCCGTCGACATTCCTCGCTTCTGGCTCGAAACAGCCGACGCGGAGCTTCTGCACGAACACGCCAAGACCGGCGAGAGCAAAGTCCACCTCGACGCGCGCATGGATTGGCAACAGGTCGAAGCGCGCAACCTGCTCGCTGTCCTGCCCGGGCTAGCCGAAAACATGCCGCTGGGCCAGCGGCAAAAGACCCAGCAATGGAAAGACCAAGTCATAGTCATCCAGGCCCACTACGACGCCATCTCTGTCGTCCCGGCCCTGGCGCCAGGTGCCGAAAGCGCCACCGGCATCGCCGCCCTGTTGGAGGTCGCGCGCCTGCTCGTCAAAGAAGACACCCGTTACACCGTAGTTTTTCTCGCCACACCGGGCCACTTCGAGGGCCTCGCCGGTGTCAACGACTTTCTCTACCGGCACGCACGCACCAGCGAGTATTTTCGCGATAAAATTCCGCCCGCTGACCACATTGACTTTCGCCTCTTCATCGGGCTGGATCTTTCGAGCCATAACGCTCAAGTCGGCACCTTCACCATGGGTACCTTCTATAACTCCGTTTGGGGCAACAACGCCTACCAGAAGAACCTGATGGCGCATTACTCCACGCGCTTTGGGCAGTACAATCGCGAGATCTTCGCCGACTCGACTCGTTATCAGGACGCGGTCGCACCCAAGAAAAGGGTATGGAAGAATTTTATGCCCACGCGTCTGGCCCTCGACAGCGAGGCCTCGGCCTTCGTCGGCAAAGAAGCCCTGTCCTTCGTCACGCCCAACCAACTGCGCCAACGCGTCGACACGCCGCTGGACAAACTCGAATTCGTCGAACTCGACAACCTCGCCGAGCAAACCCGCACCATCGCCGGACTAATACTCAAGGCCACTTCCGACCCCGACTTTTTCAACGACACCAAGCTGTCCCTGCGCGATTGGGGCCACAGCCTCGAAGGCAACATCTACTGGTTCGACCGCGACGTCAATTTTGCCGTGCCCAAGGCCCCGGTACCCGGCGCCCTGGTCACCTACTTACAACCCGGGCCCAATTCGGTCGCCGGCGTGCGCACACTGATCACTACCCACGCGCAGGCCGAAGGGGACGAGACCGGCTACTTCAAATTCGACATCATGCGCAACCGTTTCGCCAACAAGATCCAGGCTTTCCAGTTGGACGACTACGGCCGCATTACCTCAGCCCCCGACCTCGGCGAAGAAGGCGACAAGACCTACCCCGGCACGCAACCCTACGGCTGGTGGGAAAACCGCATGCTGCAGGTGCTCTTCCACTGCCGGGCGCTGAGTTTCCTCGAAGTCGTCGACCCACGCTACCTCTCGGCGATGGACCGGATCAACGTGCTCGGCGCCAACGACGCGCCGCCGCGCTCCTTCTCGCTCAGCTATATAGAAAATCAGAGCAGCTCGCAGGACCGGGTCGTGCAGGCCGGCGTCGTCTTCGCCGAACCCGGTACCCGCATCAAGATCCTCGCCGGCGAAGCCGGGTTCGGCGGCGAGAGCGCACTGTCCGGCGTGCGCTATATGCTGACCAACGCCGACTCCGACCTCTTCGTCAACCCGCCCGCCCCATCGACGGTGGACCTTGAGACCATCCAACGCGCCCAGGGCCGAGGCTTCCCCGTCGACCAAGGCTTCATCCCCTACCCGGCGCTACAAGCCGCACGCGATATCTGGACTCTCGACGAGGCGCGCATCAAGCAGATGGCTCGCCATGGCATCGTGCTCGACGAGCTACAAGCGATGCATAGCGAAGCCCGTGAAGCCCTAGTCGAAGCAGGTGAAAAACTCGCCAGCTATGACTACACCGGCTATCAAAGCGCGGTGCGCCGCGCACTGGGCCTCGAAGCCCGCATCTACCCAGAAATTAAATCCACCGCCAACGACACGGTGCGCGCGGTCATCTTCTATTTCGCACTGATCTTGCCCTTTTCCTTTTTCTGCGAGCGCTTCTTTTTCGGTTTCCCCGATGTCCGTCGACAACTCATGGGGTTTGCCGGTTTCTTCGTCGGCGTCTTTCTGATCTTGCGTTGGGTGCACCCGGCCTTCAAGCTAAGCACCTCGCCTTATATTATTTTTCTGGCCTTTGTAATCCTGGCCCTGGGGCTCTTAGTCGTCTCCATCGTCATTAGCCGCTTCCTGGCCCTGCTGGCCAAACGCCGGGGCGCCGCCGCCGGTCTCCACGAGACCGATGTCGGCCGCCTATCCGCCAGTTTCGCCGCCGTATTGTTGGGCATTTCCAACCTCAGCAAACGCAAAATGCGCACCGCGCTCACCGCCGCGACCCTGACGCTGTTGACCTTTACCGTCAACTCCTTCACCTCGATCAAATCGAGCCTCGACTTCTATCGTCTGCCGCGCGACACCACGCCGATCTACGAGGGCGCGCTAGTGCGCGACCGAGCTTGGCGCGGCATGCAGGAGTCCACCCTCCAATACGTCAAGAGCGCCTTCAGCGACCGCACCCTCGTCGTGCCGCGCGCCTGGTATTTGTCCCCGGTCGAATCCGAAAAGGCCTATATTAATTTCACCTCGACTGAATCCGGTCTGACCAGTTTCGCACACGGATTGGTCGGCATGCAGCCCGAAGAGACCCAGGTAACCGGCATCGATCAACACCTGACCGCCGGCCGTTTCTTCAACGCCGATGATTTAAACGCCGTCATCCTGCCCGACTCTTTGGCCGCGCTCGTCGGCATCGTACCCGTTGATGTCGGCACGGCAAAAATTTCACTTTACGGCGAGGAATACCAGGTCATCGGGATTTTCAACAGCGCCACGCTAAAAGAGGTCAGCGATCTCGATGGCGAGGTCCTCACCCCCGTCGATACCGTCAAAGACGCCGCGCTGATCACTCGCGAAAACACCGAGGACCCGCGCACCCAGGCCTCGACCACCGTCGAGACCTTCAATCACCTCGAGGTGACCAACACCATCTTTCTGCCCTACCAGCGCGTCATCAATATGGACGGCCGTCTGCGCTCGATCGCCGTTGCGGCTGATGCCGGCGACAAAAACTTCACCCAGCGCGTCGAATCCTTTATGTCGCGGGTCGCCCTGACGCTCTTCGTCAGCAAGGGCGACAAGGTCGTCGCCTATAGCTCAATCGGCTCAACCGAGATCAGCGGCGCCGGCCAACTCTTTATTCCAGTGCTGATCGCCGCGCTGATCGTCCTCAACACCATGACCGGCGCAGTCTACGAGCGCGCGCGCGAAATCGGTATCTACAGCGTTGTCGGCCTGGCCCCGAGCCATATCGGCATGCTCTTTTTGGCCGAGTCGACGGTCTTCGCCACTTTCGGCGCGGTAGCCGGTTATATCATCGGCCAGATTTCGCATATGCTGATGCTGCAATACGACCTACTGGGCGGCCTGACCCTCAACTACTCGTCCCTTTCCGCCGTCTGGGCCACGGTCGTCGTCATCGGCACGGTATATCTGTCGACGCTCTATCCGGCGCGTTTAGCCGCGAGCATGGCGGTGCCCGACGTGACGCGGCAATGGGAATTCCCCGTGCCAGAAGGGGATCATTGGTCGTTTGATTTCCCCTTTACGATCGGCGGTGCCGAAGTAGCGAGCATGTACGTCTATTTAAAAACGGTCTTCGTCGCCTATGGCGAGGGATCAGTTGGTGATTTTATCGCGCGCGAGGTCGAACTGTCCGTCAACGAAAGCGAAATTGGTGCTAAGCCGTCTTACGAGATTGCGATGCGGACTTGGCTAGCCCCCTATGATCTGGGTATTAGCCAGATCGTGCGTTTGCGGGCGATTCCCACAGGGGAACATCGGATCTATAAGATTGAGACGAATATCGAACGATTGAGCGGCGATATGGTCTCTTGGCAACGGATGAACCGCAACTTTCTCAATGTACTGCGAAAGCGGTTCTTGGTTTGGCGGACATTGCCGGCGGGGATTCGCGGAGAGTACCAGGGACGGGTGGAAGCGGAGTACGGGATGGAGGCTGTGTAAGGTCGGAGGACAAACAAGAGAAGTGATGCGGTCGGCCGCAAAGACATCGCACGAAAAGCGAAATTTAAAAAAAGACAATTTAAAAGTTAAAAGCTAAAAGTGACTGAACCTACCACCAAAAAATTCCCACTGCGCGCCTTTCTACTCGGCCTAAGCCTAGTTGTTCTGATCAACGTCGGCGCCCCCTACAGCATGTTCATCCTCCAATCGTCGCAATGGGCCATCAGTTATCTGCCCCTGAGCGTCATGTTCATCTTCACTGGACTCGTCTTTCTCAACGCCGCCCTCAAAACCTTTCTAAAAATAAAAGGCCTCAGCACCACCGAACTCGGCCTGATCTTCACCATGTCACTGGTCGGTGCCTCCGTGCCCACTTGGGGCACCTCTACCTATATGATCGCCGTCATCGGCGCGCCGCAGTATTTTGCTTCGCCTGAAAACCAGTGGCAGGCAAAAGTCGTCGAACATATCCAGCAATGGCTCGTGCCCAACGATATGATCGCGCTCAAATGGTTCTACAATGGCATACCCGCCGGTGAGGCGATTCCTTGGGGCGCCTGGGTCGGGCCGCTCTTTTGGTGGACCAGCCTAGTGATGGCGATTTTCTTCCTGTGTCATTGCATCGTCTCCGCGCTGCGCAAACAGTGGGTTGAATACGAGCGTCTGCCCTTCGCGCTGATGGAGTTGCCGCAACAACTCATCTCACCACCGCCCGGCTCCAACTGGCCCGGCTTTGTACGCAAATCCGCCTTCTGGATCGGTTTCGGCATCCCCTTCTTTATCGTCATGTGGAATGTTGTCACCTATTTCACGCCGGCCTTCCCGCCGATCCCACGTGACCTATCCGATCCGATCCGCATCGGTCGCGAGTTTCCCGCGATCAACACCAATATCAACTGGGCCATCGTTGGGCTGACCTATTTCGTCAACCTCGATGTCTCCTTCAGCCTGTGGTTTTTCACCCTGCTGACCATGGTGCAAGAAGGCCTGTTTAATCGCTTCGGCTATACCATCGCCAACCGCGACGTCTATACCCTCGGTCATCCGGCCATCGGCTGGCAGTCCTTCGGTGCGATGATCGTGTTAGTCTCCAGTATGCTGTGGATGGCGCGCGAGCACCTCGGCACCATTTGGCGCAAAGCCATCCACGATGACCCAACCATCGACGATTCCAACGAATTGATGTCCTATCGTATGATCGTCTTCGGCGGCGGACTCGCCCTGCTTTACATCGCCTTCTGGATGTGGCGCGCCGGCATGAACCTCCCGACGGTAGCGCTCTTTATACTGGCAACGTTGATCCTCTATACCGGTATCACCCGTATCATCATGGAAGGCGGTCTGCTCTTCAGCCGAGCGCCTTTAATAGGTCAAACCTTCGTCGGCAACGTACTCGGGCCATACGCCACCGCGCAGAGCAATATCGCCATGGGGCTGTCGTACGGCTGGCACCACGAGCCCGATCACATACAGCTCAGTCGCCGTTCCTTGACCTTCTACATCATGCTCTCGGCGCTGGTTGCCCTCGTCGTCTCGATGGCCTTTGCGCTCTATATGGGCTATTCGTTTGGTGCCTATAATTACGGCGGCTGGATCTTCGGCGCGGGCTCGCAAGTGCCCTTTAACGAGAGTTTGCGCAAAATCGCTCTCAAGACCCCCGACTGGACCCGGTTATGGCACCTAGTCGGCGGCGCCGGAGCGATGAGCGCGCTGACGTTTATGCGCTATCGCTTCCCCTGGTGGCCACTGCATCCCATCGGCATGCCGGTCGGCATTTGCTCCTACCCGATGACCATTATCGTCTTCTCGGTTTTCGGCTCATGGCTGGCCAAATGGGCCATTATGCGTTCGGGCGGTATCGGCTTCTACCAGCGTGCGCAACCTTTTTTTATCGGTCTAGTCTTCGGGTATTTCACCGGGATCGGTCTGTCCTTCTTTATCGATATGATCTGGTTCCCCGGGCAGGGGCACCCCCTCTACGGGAATTAGGAGATGGCGGAAGACCCTAAAAAAGAGCCCGAGCGGCTACAACTGATCCCCGACGACCTCAACTTCGAGCCGGGTTTCAATATTAAGACCCTGTGGGCGGCGCTTTTCGTCGGCTTTATCATGCTGCCAGGCGCGATCTATCTGGGGCTGGTCACCGGCCAGAGCATGGCCGGCGGCGCCGAGTGGGTGACGCTGATTCTCTTTATAGAGATCGCCAAGCGCTCCTTTGTCCGACTGCGCCCACAAGAAGTAATTATACTCTATTGGGTCGCCGGCGGCTTGGTAATGATGGGCGGTAAGCTCGGCACCGGGGCCGAGCTTTTTGGCGGCCCTTTCGGCGGGTTGATCTGGGACCAATATCTGATCCAATCGCCGCAGGCCGATGGCTTACACCAGTATATTCCCGACTGGGTCGTGCCGCCGCGCGGCTCACCCGCGCTAGATGGACGCTCCTTCCTACACCCCGACTGGATTAAGCCGATCGCCTTGCTGTTGACCGTCATCGTCATGATGAAAATCAACAGTCTGTCGCTAGGCTATGTGCTCTTCCGCATCACCAACGATATTGAACGCCTGCCCTATCCGATGGCCACGGTGCAGGCCGGCGGCGCTACCGCCCTGGCCGAAAGCTCCGGACCAAGGGAAGGCTGGCGTTGGGAGGTCTTCAGTATCGGTGCCTTTATTGGCGTTATCTGGGGCCTGTTCTACGTCGTCATTCCCACCGTCTCGGGCATCTTCCTCACCGAGACGGTCACGATCCTACCTATCCCATTTATCGATCTGACCATCTCGCTCAAAGAAATGCTGCCGGCCGGCATTATGGGCATCGGCACCGATATCGGCCACGTGATGGTCGGCTTCGTACTGCCCTTCTGGATCGTCGTCGGCTCGTTCGCTGCCGCCTTCCTAGTCAACATCGTCATTAACCCCGTGCTTTATTCTTTCGAGATTTTGCACACCTGGGAACCGGGCATGTCGGCTATCCCGACGCAGATTGCCAACTCCTTCGACTTCTGGCTGAGCTTTTCGATAGGCGGCGCGATCCTCGTCGCAGTGATGGGTTTCGCGATGGTCGGGCAGACCATGTGGAGATTGCGCGGGGCCAAACGCGCGAGCGCGAAGGAGGAACTGCCCGAGGGGCGCGGTGATATCCCCATCCCCACCGCGCTCGGCGTCTGGGCGGTGAGCACGGTGGGTTTCATCTTATTGGTCTGGTGGTTAATCCCGTCGTTCCCCTGGTGGATCAGCGCCTTCTTCGGTTTCGTCTGGACACCGATCTACTCCTATATAGGTGCGCGCATGATCGGGCTGACCGGTTCGCCACAGGGTGCGTCCTTCCCCTATCTGCGCGAAGGCTCCTTCTATCTGTCCGGCTACCAAGGCGCAGCGGTGTGGTTCGCGCCGATCCCGCTGTTCAACTGGGGCTTCGAGGCTGCAGTCTTCAAACAGCTCGAACTGACCCGCACGCACTTCGGCAGCATCGTCAAGCTCGCCGTCGTCGCCTTGCTGATCATGTTCGTCTGCTCGTTTATCTTCTGGTCCTTTATCTGGAAGCTCGGCCCGATCCCCTCTTCCGCCTACCCGTATGTGCAAAAGTTCTGGCCCTTCCACGCGACAATGCAGGCCTTCTGGGCCAAGTCTACACTAGCCGAGGGCGGCAACGAGCTGATCAAGACGATCATCCGTTGGGAGTATGTGCTCACCGGTGTCGTCGGCAGCGCCGGCATGCTCGGCGTGCTCTCGCTCCTGAAATGGCCGGTGGCGCTCTTCTACGGATTTATCGGCGGCGTCGGCGCCTGGCCGCATTTTCTGCTGCCCAATTTCATCGGCGCGATGCTCGGTCGTTACCATTTTCAAAAGCGTTTCGGCGCAGAGCGCTGGCGCGCCTATACGCCGATCCTGTTAGCGGGCTATTCCTGCGGTATGGGTTTGGTGGGCATGTCGTCGATCGCGCTGGCGCTTATTTCGAAGGCGGTGTCGAGCATCGTTTTCTAAAGAGACAAAATGTGAATATGAAGTTGAGCTAGCTCAGGAATAGGCTTGAACAGTGGAGCGCTACTCTCAAGGGTGTAGCAGAGGGTCTGGGGGCGACCTACGGGCCCAATCTCCCCAAAGCCATCGCTCGAAACATATCGCCCCGATCGCCTTGTGCCAATACGCCACCGCCGGCGTATTCTACAACAACTGCCGCACCTCCCATAAACCGCAAAATTGATCAAAGGCCTCACAGGCTGCCGCCTAGCCCACACCCTGCCGTTGGTATTGCCGCAGGACAAAAACTCGCCCATATCATACGAAGGCTCCGCCCGCTCCCCGTATTACCTAACCAGAACAAAACCCGCCGTCAGATAATCAACGCCCATCACAAATGGATAGCCCCGCTATTTTGGCTCGGGCTACTGGTCTTCCAGCGGCGTCTCCAGATGGTTCGTCCGCCAGTATTCGGCCAGTCCTCTTCGGTAGCCTGCAGCAAATCTATTTGCATTGTCTTTCCCCGATTAAACGTTACCGCAAGAAACGAGGTCGTTTACGATATCCAGGGCCAACAGGTCTGCCTACTCGCCGAGGGGCCACGCGCGGCGAGTGTCACCAAGTCGTCTGGGACCGCCGCGACCAACATGGACGATCGCTGGCCAGCGGCGTATACTTGTACCGACTGCGCGCAGCAGACCGCAGCGAAATGCGGAATTATTTTTTTAAATAGCATAATAGCATAGATGAAGAAAGGCCGCTGCGGATGACCGATGCCCAACACCTACTTACCGACGAAGCAATCCAACGCTTTATCATCGACGGCTATATGCTGGTCCACACCGACTTCAGCGAGCCCGTGCATCAACGGATCTACGACACGATCGAGGACGTCTTCGAAAAAGAAGGTAATGTCGGCAACAATATCCTGCCGCGCGTACCCGAAATCGCCCGCATCTTCACGCACGCCAAAATGCGTGGCGCGCTGACGAGCCTGCTCGGCCCCGACTATCTACTCAACCCCCACCGCCACTGCCATCTCAATCCACCCGGTTCCAAGGGCCAGACCTGGCACAAAGACTGTTATGTATTCGACCACAATATGCGCCAGCCCCGTTTCCACTGGCTATTGGCCCTCTACTACCCGCAGGACACCAGCGAGGACATGGGCCCCACCGGCATTCTGCCCGGCGTGCAAAACTGGGAGACGATCTCTGATCACAACCCCGCCGAGTGCAACGAAACACCCCTGCCCCTGACCGGCCCGGCCGGCACCGTGGCGCTGGTCCATTTCGATGCCTGGCACCGAGCCATGCCCAATCTCAGCGGCAAAAAGCGCTATATGCTTAAATTCCAATTTGCACGCATGCAACGGCCGAGCGCGCCTACCTGGAATTGCCGGAGCACCGACTGGGCACCCGACGACGCGCACCGCGAGGTTTCGCTGGACGTATGGAATTGGCTTTGCGGCAAAGAAACTACAACAGCCTCTGCTGCGGGCGATACGATCCAACTGCTGGACCGTCTGGAAACAGGCAGTGAAACCGAACGCCTGCGCGCCGCCTACACCCTCGGCTCGTCGGGTACGGAGACGGTTGAGGACCTGCTCGCCGCCCTCGGCCGAGAGGCCCTGGCCGTCGAAGACCGCGTCGAAGCCAAGACCCCCGACAACGCGCACGGCACCAATCCCACCGCTCTGCGCGCCGCGCAAGCGCTGCTCGCCGCCGGCCCCGGCGCATTACCGCAACTGATCACCGCCCTGTCCGACAAGCACTGGCTAGTCCGCACCGCCATAGCCGACGTCCTGGCCACACTCGGCCCCATTGCGGCAGATGCCGTACCCGCCCTCGGCCAATGCCTGTCCGACGAGCACTGGTGGGTGCGCCGCGGCGCGGCCGAAGCCCTCGGACGCATTGGCGAAGCCGCGCACCCGGCACTGCCCGCACTGATAGAAACCGCGCACGACGAAGACCGCCGCGTGCGCCGTGCCACTACTCTAGCTCTCGCGCAACTCGGCACCTATGCCGACGGGGTCGAAACGGCCCTCTGCGCAATCCTCAACGACGAAGACCGCTACAATCGTTTCCACGCCGGCACAGCCCTGCGCCGCATCGACCATCCCCAAACTAGGGAAGCTGTCCTAGAGGCTCTGTTCACCGCCCGTTGGTGCCCGATCACAACCACGGAGAATACATTTTGACATGCACAGGACAGCCGCCAGCAGCTACTCCTCCCCGACCTCTGCACCAACCTGCTTTGCACTCGCCAAGATCTGCCCCCATGTCTCCTCCTCGACGAATATACCATCGGCCATACGCTTCTTCTTCATCGCCAACTCGATCTCGCCCGGCATTAGAATTGCATCAAATCCCGGTGCTAGCGCCGACGATTTGACAAAGGCGATATAATCGTCCGCTTCCGCAAAATACGCGTCCAAACCCACCATCTGCTCTATATCGATCAACAGCAACAGTGCCCCGTTGCGAAATTGCCGCGGTTTGCCCAGACAACCTGCCCCACCCAAAGCCCCGGCCAGTAATTCGACCGCGATATTGAGCCCATAGCCCTTGTGGCCTAAACTGCCGCCCAAGGGCAGGATCGTACCGCCAGGCTCGGCATAGAGGGCATTCGGGTCATTGGTCGGATGGCCCTCCGCATCGAGCAGCCAGCCGTCGGGCACCGGCTCGCCTCGATTGCGCGCGACGCGGACCTTACCTTCAGCAACGGCTGATGTAGTCATGTCGAGCACCACCGGCTCGCCCGTTCGGGATGGGAAGGCGATCGCCACGGGATTAGTACCGTGACGCGCCTCGCGCCCGCCCCAAGGAGCCATACGACAGGTCGGCGAGCCATTGACGAAAAGCTGTGCGACGACATTTTCGCGAGCGATATGTTCGACATAGCTGCCCAAGCGCCCCACATGGTTGGCGCGATGCACCGCAATAGTGGCCATACCCGAAGCCTTGGCCTTGGCCAAGCCTAACTCGACCCCGCGACTCATCGCCACCTGGCCAAAACCCCAATGCGCGTCGAGCACCGCTATAATCGGCGTCTCGCGAACAACCTCGACCTCGGCGTCCGGCGCGATATCGCCCGCAGCTATCTGGTCCAGATACTGGGCAACGCGGATCACGCCATGCGAATCGTGACCAGCGCAATTAGCCTCGACCAACTCTTTGGCGACGATTCGCGCCTCGTCTTCGCGCATGCCCGCCGCACTGAAGATATCGGCTGTGATTCGGGTGAGAAATTTAGTAGAAAAAATAGGCATGTGTACTCCTCGATAAGGGCAAATTGCACTGCATCTCAACAACGACAATTGACGCACACAATCAAAAAATATTCTTCTGAGTTGTTTCTTTTTTAACAAAAAAGGCGGTCCGAAATTACGGACCGCCTATCAATTTTTTTTCTTTTTTACTAAATCTTACTCTATCGGCGCCCCACCCGCGATCCACTCGCGAATCATTTCAATCTGCTCGTCCGGCAACACGCCATCCAACGGCATTTGACCCTTCAAAATATCCGAATCGCCGCGCAATTTTTTGAGCAGATAGGATCCTTCCGGGTTGCCTGGATCGACGCGTTTGAGATCCGCCAGCTGAGTGCTGGTCACGCCGATAATCTCTGCAGCGACAGACTCGGCCTCCAACGACATATTCGCCGCCGGTGCCCCAGTTCGCTGATCTGCGCCAAGCTAATATCCGTTGGCGGAAATTCCACTTCACCGCCATCCATACCGTCGACCACTTCATCGCCCGCCGGTGTGCCATCGGGCCCCAAGGTCGAGCCATCACCGGCACAGCCGGCATAGATGGCTAGCAATAACAACCATTTCATTTGTCGTATCATATGTTTTCCTTTCAACTCATACAAAAACTGGGCAATGCACCCTTCTTTCCTCAGACTCGATAATCGAAAGTCCTTGGCCAGTATAATAGATCATCTTTCTATCGTCAATAATCTATCAGGTGACAGCCATTCCAGGAAATATTATATTAGCAGCGCTTTATACACCACTGACGCAGGAGCCTCTATGCATCTTAGTTGGATCGATTACGCCATCGTGCTCGTTTATGTCGGCGGCACCATCATCGCCGGCACCATGGCGCGCGGCGCCATCAAGGGCATCTCCGATTTCCTCGTCGCCGGCCGCGGGCTCAAAACCCATATGGCCGTCGCCACCATGGTTTCGACCGGTCTCGGGTTGGTCACCGTCATGTATATGGCCGAGGAGGGTTTTAAATACGGCTTTGTGCCCTTTGTCTTCGGTATTATGGCGCTAATCACTACACTGATTATCGGCCGCACCGGCTTTATCGTCAGTCGCCTGCGCCATCTCGAAGTGATGACCGTGCCCGAATTCTACGAGATGAAATACACGCGCGGCGTGCGCCTATTAGGCGGTATTATCCTCACGCTTGCCGGCACCCTCAATATGGGGCTCTTCCCCATCTTAGGCAGCAAGTTCGTGGTTGGCTTCACCGGTCTCGACAAGGAATATGTCAACTTTGTGATGGTCGCGATGCTAATCATCGTCGTGTTCTACACGCTAATGGGCGGCATGGTCTCGGTGGTGCTCACCGACTTCGCGCAGTTCGTGCTGTTGGCGCTGGGTTTCTTCTTCGGCACCTATATCATCTTCAACCATCCGCAACTGGGTTGGGATAATATGGTCCAGGCCGTGCAACTGCATAAAGGAGACATCGGCTTTGACCCGATCGCCAACCCCGCGTATGGCATATCGTCGGCGTAGTCTGGCAACCCGAGATGATGCGGCCTTTGAGCGCCGAAAGCCCCAAGGTCGCCCGCCGCGTTTTCTGGATCTCCGCCGCCACCGTCATGGGCCGCGCGATGGTGCCGATGTTTTGGGGCATCGCGGCACTGACCTATTTCGGCGATCCCGACCTCGATCCGCATTACGCGATGCCGGAGATGCTCGGGCAAATCCTGCCCATCGGCATCGCCGGCTTAATGATGGCCGGTATGTTCGCCGCCTTTATGTCGACGCACGACAGCTATCTATTGGCCTGGAGCGGCGTCATTGTCCGCGACGTCATATCGCCGATCAAGGCCATGCTCGCTGGGTCGAGCGGCGAGCGCGAGGACGACGGCACCTGGGGCGGGCTATCGAGCGAGCGCGAAATTTATTGGGTCAGGGCCATTGTGGTGATTCTCGCGGCCTTCCTAGCCATCTTCGGCGCGCTCTACCAACTACCCGAAACGGCCTTCCGCTTTATGTACGTCACTGGCAGCATCTATTTCTCGGGTGCCGTCGGCACCATAGTGCTGGGGCTCTACTGGAAAAAGGCCAATACTCCGGGTGCCTACACCGCGCTGGTCTTGGGCGCACTGGTGCCGCTCAACTTCCTGATCATGACCGAAAACCAGGAGTCAGTGCCCGCATTCCTTTTGCCCTTGGTCGAAAATTCTAACCTCGTTGGGCTCACCAGTTTTATCGTCGGCGGTCTCGCTATGCTGATCGTCGCCTCGCTCACGCAGCGCTCACACCCGCCGCGTTCCCTAGACTTTAACGATATGGATTAATTGCCATGGACGTCGAAACCTGGAAAGCCCTGTGGAAAATCATCTTTATCGTCGCCAGCGCGATGTTCTATGTCGTCGTCGCCGTCGTCGCCTTCAAAGGCTTTGGCGACGTGACCCAGATGATACGCAATATGTCGGCCGGTCAAGGCGCCAGTGAATCGGCCGCCGAGGCGAAGAGCGGATAACGCGAACCCGGCGCAAAGCGCAATCGCCGCACGCCTTGAAGCTGGCCTATAGCCGGCGAACTCAACCCGACAGGTTAGCCATCGGGTTATAGAGTACACGGCATCGATCTCGAGACCGTCAACGACAGCCTCAAACGATCCTTGGGCAAGGTCGGTTTTCTCGAGCGCTTTTCGGCCACTTCATTTTCGCATCCGATGAAGTGGCCGAAAAGTTCGCCATGACGAATATCCGTGAGCAAATCTGTACGCTCAAAAAAATCGCTCTATATCATCAGCTGGATCAACTACGACCTGCCCGAAGCAATCGCGCGTTTCACAGAAATCGCCCCACGCCACGGTCGCGTGGAACCAGGACATCCGCCTGGATTAGTACGATTTATAACTGGATACCCTATTGCACGCAGTCGGGGAATTCGACCCGGCCTGCCATTAGGTGTTGATCAACACCTAATGGCAGGTCATGGCACCAGGTATCAAAGTTATGCCAGAACACTATTAGACCGCCCACAGGTACTGGCGCAACGGCGTACCGGGATTGCGGACTTTGAACGCTAAAAGGAGACAACTCCTTCCGTGAGAACAACGAAAGGCAGGGTATCAGTTGGTTCCCGCTGTAGCCGGAGCGTCTTGGCCGCGGCGCTATGCCTGCTGTCCGCGCCGACGGCAGCCGAGGTCCAATTCGCCGATGCCACGGCGGCAGCCGGGATCGTGTTTCACCACCGACACGGTGGCACGGGCGAGAAATATCCGATGGAAACGATGGGGTCGGGCGTAGTATTCTTCGACTACGACGCCGACGGATGGCTCGACCTCTACTTCGTCAATAGCGCCGGGCCAGGCGCACTCTACCGCAATAAAAGCGACGGCACCTACGCCGACGCAACAGCTCTAGCCGGGGTCGCCAACTCAGGTTACGGACTGGGTTGCGCCGCGGCCGACTACGACGGCGACGGCGACCTCGACCTCTATATTACCTGCTACGGCCCGAATATTCTCTACCGCAACGAAGGCGACGGCACATTCAGCGACGCGACGGCCGCGGCGAAGGTAGCCGGGCCACAAATGGCCAACCCCGGGATGAGTACCGGCGCCGCTTTTGCCGACTACGACGCCGACGGCGACCTCGATCTCTTCGTGGGCAATTACGCCGAGTTCCGCCCCGCGCTGCACAAACCCTGCATCCGGGGCGAAAGTATTGCGGTCTATTGCGGTCCAGAAGCCTTCGCGCCGCAAAGGGATATTTTTTATCGCAACGAAGGTAATGGCACATTCACCGACATCACCGATGAAGTGGGTCTGTTGCCCGCCGCCGCTAAGGAATTGGGGGCCTTCTTCATCGATTACGACCAGGACCGCGACCCCGATCTCTACGTGGCCGGCGACCGCTCGCCCAACTTGCTCTACCGCAACGATGGAGGTCACTTCGCAGAGGTCGGCGCCCTGGCCGGGGTCGCCTATAACGACATGGGGAAACCCCTGGCCGGCATGGGAGTCGATGTCGGCGACTACGACAACGACGGGTACTTCGACTTCTTTGTCACCAACTACCAATGGGAGACCAACAGCCTCTACCGCAACCTGGGCAACGGCTTTTTCGCCGATATCACTTTTCAATCGGGACTGGGCGTGCCGAGCCTGTCGTTTCTGGCCTGGGGCGCGCTCTTCTTCGACTACGACAACGACGGGGACCGCGACCTCTTCGTGGCCAATGGCC
>LWDU01035445.1_pt1 | contig 32639 bp, 35 predicted proteins | sample 727161 | NCBI WGS metagenome assembly LWDU01 (sample SAMN04566230, study PRJNA314399) | hydrothermal vent metagenome | isolation source: deep sea hydrothermal plume seawater | place: Mexico: Gulf of California, Guaymas Basin | collected 2004-07-11 | reverse complement strand
GCCGGGATTCCCAATTTTGCAATATTTACGCCGTCACGCACGGTGCCGGTTGTGCAGGATCCTCAATGCCCGTAAGCGGCGATCACCGCATGACATTCATCGGTTATCGTACCCAAAAGTTCATCGTTGGCAGGTACCGATGCATTGCCTTTATTGTAGGAGTGAACCTCGATACCCGGTTCAAGCTCCTGCATTGCTTCTTCGAGCGCGTGTAGGAAGTTCTCAGAGTCGGGAAAGCCATTCGCCAGAAAGCCGACGTTAATTGAGTTGGCGCCCTGGATGACGGCAGATAGAGAGTAGGGCGTCACTTCGATACCGACAGACCCTTCAGGATTATGATATTCGATCATTTTTTATCTCGACGTTGGTTGTTGGGATGGAAACAATAAACAAGTATAGCTTTTCCGTGATTTGATCCCAAACCTCGTTTGAGTGGCGCCTAAGCGCTGTTATCCTATCGATATATCAATATTATCAATGTGGTTTAACAAAGGTGAGGTTCAACGTGAACAAAATTATCATAGGGTTTGTCGTTGTCCTGGTTGTTGCGGTTGCAGGAGCTGGTTACTACCTGATGCAGAATCTGGACGGGATCGTTAAAAGCCTGATCGAAGAGGTGGGTACCGAGGTTACAAACGCCCAGGTACGGGTTAGGGAAGTTAAGATCAACCTGGCCGAAGGCAGGGCAACCTTGAGCGGTCTGACGGTCGCCAACCCCCCTGGTTTCTCGTCGGATCCGCTATTTACCCTGGGCAACATTTCAGTGGCTATTGATACCTCAAGTCTTACCGGGCCGGTCTACCTTATCGAAGAGATTAGCATTGATGGTGTTCATGTCCTGGCAGAACAAAAAGGTGCGATAACGAATGTACAGAAATTTATGGAGGGTATGCCGAAATCTGATGCTCCAGATGACGTTGGTGATACCGGGAGTAATGAGATCGACATTAAACTCGCCATTAGCCGGATCGTTTTTTCGGCTGGCACGATGGAATTACGCAGTGACCAGATTGGCAATCAGTCAGTTGAATTAAAAAAATTACAGCTCAGAAATATCGGTACAGCGGAAAACGGTTTGACGCCAGGCGAAGTCGGCGAGAAGATTACCGGTCAGCTGATGGTGGGGGTTAAGGATGCGCTGAAAAGTGCGCTTGGTCAGTATCTGCGTAAAGAGGCCGAAGCGAGTATTAGGACTAAACTGGGATCTCTGTTTGGCAGAGATAAAGACTGAACTTCGAGAGGGAAATTCAGATATTGCTGAAATCGGGATCGCGTTTATCGAGAAAGGCTTTAATCGCTTCGACGTTAGCCGGTCCCCCGGCAAGGTTTGCGAGACCTACGGCTTCCTCGTAGACAGCAGATTTCATGGCTTCAACGTGAGGCGCTACCATGAGCTTTTTGGTCTGCATGAGTGAAGCAAGCGGCAGGGCAGCGAGTTTTCCGGCTTTTTCATAGACAACCTGCATAAGTTTTTCGTCCGGTATCACTTCCAGCGCAAGGCCCATGTCGAGGCATTCCCTGGCGGTGAACCACTCTCCGGATAATAGTGCCCAGGACGCCTTCTGGTGTCCCAGTAGACGACTGAATGTATAGGTGCTGGCGGCTTCAGCAGTCAATCCAAGAGAGGAAAAAGGTGCCCGGAATTTTGCGCTTTCTGCCATGAACACCAGGTCAGCTACGCCGTGAATTGTCATGCCAATGCCAACACCAAGTCCATTCGCCGCGGTAATAAATGGTTTCGGGAAGTCGATAATAGAATGCATCAACGCCCGCAGGTCTTTCTTCGAAGGATCGGGTTCGGTGCCCATGGACTTTAGATCTGCTCCTGCCGAAAAAGCGCGTCCGGCGCCGGTCAGCACGAGCACACGAACGGAGTCGTCACTCGCTGCATCCAGAAAAGAATGACAAAGTTCATCGACCATATCTGCGTTAAATGAATTCAGTGATTCGGGACGATCCAACGTCACCGTTCTGACCAAGTTTTTAGTGGTAACCGTTAATGCCACCATTATTGTTTACCCGAATTTAAGTCTGTTTCCAGGTGCCGCGACGCCTGAAAATAGTAGTAGAAGCTGAACAGGTATACAAAGTTGCACGCAAGTAGCGCCATTTGCAAGGATTCGACATCGTTCATCTGCATGCTGGATTGAAGCAGGTCGCTGATGATGCCCACGGTGGTTGGACCGAAAACCAATCCAATAATGTTGATGATAAACAATAACAGGGCGGATGCTGCGGCTCGCATTGCCAGCGGCGCCAGTGATTGAGTCATCGCAAAGGTTGGTCCTGTGTAAAGGTTTATCAGGAATACTGGAATCGTGTAGATCGCGAGCACCAGATAAAGTTCATCAACCAGGAAGACAGCCGCACCTGCAGGCACCGCGATCAGAAATCCGTAAGCGGGTACGAGCATGTAGTATTTAACGTTTTTTGCACCAAGCTTGTCTCCGATGACACCGCTTAAGAGTGTCCCAATGCCACCAAAGAAACCAATGATGAGGCCCAGCGCGGTGCCAACTTCACCGATACTCAGGTCGTGAGCGCGCACCAGGAAAGAGGGCATCCAGGCGATGGCGCCATATCCCACAAACGCCTGGGTACCGGCGCCGAGGGAGATATACTTGAATGATTTGTAACCCCACATGGTTTTTAAGACGGTTCGAAACGGGACGGTGCTGGTGTCTGCCGGTTTTTCCTCTGAGTACCCGCGGGGTGGTTCCTTGACCGTTAGTTTAAGGATGATCGCCAGGATGATGCCTGGTATGCCGACCAGAAAGAATGCCTGCCGCCAACCGAATATTTCACCAATCCATCCGCCGGCGAGATTACCAAAGAGGATCCCTACGGGAATGCCAAGCGCATAAATGCCTAGTGCCGTCGCCCGTTTACCGGGTGCAAAGTAGTCCGCCAACAGCGAGTGCGATGGCGGACTGCCGCCGGCCTCACCGATGCCAACGCCGATTCTGGCGATCAGCAGTTGAATAAAGTTGGTCGCAAGACCTGAAAAGGCGGTCATCAATGACCAGATGCTCAGACAAATTGAGATAATGCTTACCCGCGAGTATCGGTCAGCTAGCCTGGCGATTGGAATGCCCAGGGTGGCGTAGAAGATACCGAAGGCTACCCCGCTGAGTGCGCCTATCTGGGTGTCTGAAAGTAGCAGTTCGTCCCTGATGGCGGGCGCGAGTATGGCGAGAATCTGTCGATCAATGAAATTGAAAACATAGACGACAACCAGGACTCCCAGCACATAATGCGTGTAGGTGTTCGAATACAGCGGTTTTTTCAAGACAGTTCCTTGGGTAGGTCGTCACCGAGGGCAGCAGACCGCGGTGGCTATTGTATCCAGAATTGAGGTTTTCGGACGGAAGCTAGCTAACCGGGCAGCCCCTCAAAACCTGTAACGCCATCAGGAATATGGTGAAAGGATTGGGAATCTTTTGTAAATATCGCGACCGATGGAGTAAAAATCGTGGGGTCATCCAGCGTCCCTACTTTAAGTACCATAGCGCCCGGTGCTCCCGGAGCCTTGGTTCCTATGGCAGTTCCGCAATTGGGACAGAAGAATCGTGTTACTGGGTTATCCAGGTCCAGGCGACTGAAGCTGGAAACTTCTCCCTTGACGTAGCTGAATGTTGTCTCTGGGACCATAATGAAGACGTTTGGGTTTCCGCCAGTGATGTACTGGCACTCACGACAGTGACATTGCATCTGCGCCGCGATGTCGCCTTCAAAGGTATATCTGATCTGGCCGCAATAACATCCACCGTCTATCTTCATTAGCTGTTCCCTGTAAGACACGGCTATGGAATCACAATGCTCTCGGATAGACAACAGAATAATGTAACGGAGCACAATGAAGGCAGCGAAAGTTTAGCGATTAAGAAGGTCCTGGTGATCTTTGAAGATGCGTTCCCATTCCATTTTCATCCACGGTGTGTAGGTGTCAGGGTTCTGGGATAATTCCTTGTCGAGCTCCTTCCTGGAAAAGAATCGCCAGTTAGCTACCTCGTTGCTGTTTGGCGAGATATCCTGCGCTTCAGCGAAGCCAATCCAGACCCAGCATAGTTCATGCTCACTGCCAACGTTTTGATAACGGGCGTGATACTCAAACTTGTAGAGATAGGTAAGTGCTACGGATACACCAAGCTCTTGCTTCAGCCTCCGATGGGCAGCATCTTCCGAGTCTTCGCCGGCCCTTGGGTGACTGCAGCACGCGTTCGACCAGTACAGCGGCCACAGGAATTTCTGGGCAGTTCTTTGTTGCAGCAAAACCTCGCCGGCCGAATTGAAGATGAACACGGAGAAAGCACGGTGTAGTTCACCCTGGTCAAGGTGGCATTCCCGCTTTGGTCGCGTGCCTACCTTCTCGTCATCAGAGTTGACGAGAATCAGGTCCTCCAGGTCGGAGGAAACAACTTCGTTTAGTATGGAAGACATTTATTAACGTTGTTTTCAATGATACATCGGTTGGTACGCAGCGGCGCGATCTTTGGATTAACATAGAGGCAACATAAAGCGTTTTTGTCCAAGATGGTAAAAGTACCTGCTTGGCAAAAGGTGGTCATACGGTCACCTGCAGTGCCTTGAAACCATTTCTTGTCAAGCCATTGACGATCGCTTCAGAGTTGTCATCGCACAGGGCAATGATCGAGCCACCACCACCGGCACCGGTCAATTTAGCGCCCAATGCGCCATGGTCCCGGGAAATCTGTACCATTCGATCCAATTCAGGTGAAGACACCTGGATCGCGCTGAGCAGACCGTGATTTATAGTCATCATATGACCAAGCGCTTTGTAGTCACCTTGCTTGATCGCATCCAGTCCCGATTCAGCAACCTGTGCAAAATTCGCAAACAAAGAATCATAAAGAGCGCTGTTTTTTCTCCAACGGTCGCGTACGCCGGCAACCATGTCGACAGTCAGGCTGGGCTGGTCCGATATACCAATCACCAGGCTGAGAGGTCTTGGAAATTCGATCATATCCAGCCTGGGCTGTTCACCTGCCTGGTAAACGAGAGGGCTTCCGTAGGTCGCGATGGTGTTGTCGATACCTGAGGGTGTGCCGTGGGCTGCTTTCTCGCAAAGGAACGCGTAATGATTGACTTCTTCGTCGTTTAAATCGAGCTTAAAGTGTTTCGAGACTGAGCGCACAATGGCTACTGCGGTTGCAGCTGAGCCACCAAGGCCCATTGCAGCTGGAATGTTAGGTTTTATGTGCACGGAAAATTTCTGGTTCGCGATGCCCAGTTGCTCGAACACATCCTGAATAGCGCTCCACCAGATGGAATTGGATTCTTCCAACTTGTCGTCGATGTCCCAGGCGGGCACCTTGATTTCCGGCGAGTGGTCCGTATCAGAAACTTCTGCGACGACGGCGTTCTTGATGGGAACGGCAATAGCGGGCTTGCCGTAAACCACGGCATGTTCACCCAGCAGAATCACCTTGCCGTTCGCCATTGCTGTCGTTGAACCTTTTTTCTTGATTTCGTTCTTTAGGTTTTTGCCCGTAAGCTCACCCATAATTTCTTTCGCCGCGGAAACCGTAATTTCACCCTGGTCGATCAAATGACTAACAACGGTTTCAAACAGTTCCTTGGGTGCACCGGCTGTTACAGCAACACTTCTTGCGTGCAATGACATGTGTCCTTTCTGGATACCTTCCGTTGACAGCGCCCTAATGGCAGAAAAGTTCTGAGCCAGCCCGACAGCCGCCATTAGTTCGGCGAGTTCCCTGGCGCTACCGACTTTTAACAGTCGATAGCTGATCATGGCGGTGTCATTGGCCTGCAAAGAGCCGCCTGTGATACCGACTTTGATTGGGATCTCAATAGTGCCAACCAGATCGCCATTGTCGTTGGCGTACCATCGGCTCAGTGAGGAATAGGTACCGCTTCTAGCGGCATAGGCATGGGCCGAGGCTTCAATCGCTCGCCAGTCGTTACCGGTAGCGACTGCTAGTGGGTCTATCCCATTCATGATGCCTTTGTTGTGGGTCGCGGCACGATAAGGATCAATCTCGGCGAACTGGGAGGCCAGGATGATTCCGTCACGAACTTCTTCACCAGGATAGCCTTTTCCTTCCAGTTTCTCGGTTGGTATGATCACGCTGGCCTTGACGACACTTCGATCGGTCAGGTTGGACAGAATCCGGAGAAACACACGACCTTCCGTCAGGGCTTCGATATCTGCGGCGATTTCCTCACACATCGAATTAATGATGTTTGCACCCATGGCATCGCAGGTATCAACGAGGATATGAACGATCAGCATCAGAGGGTTTCGCTCTGTTCGCTCGAAGGTTCTTATTTCGATGTCCTGAACCCCGCCCCCGCGTTCAACCATCTTTGGGTGAAGCTCATTGAGTTTGTCGATGAGTTCGTTTTTATGGAACAGAATTTGGTTCCGCGCTTCTTCCGCATCCGGTGGATTCACGACCTGGATCTGGCCAATGAGAAGGGATTCCTCTGCAGAAGACTGAATGCCCCCGGACTCGCTAAAAATCTTTGCCGCGGAACTGAGTGCGGCCACAATCGAAGGTTCTTCGACCACAAGGGGGACGATATAGCTTTTTTGGTTGACGTTGAAGTTCAGGCCCAGGCCAAGGGGTAGGCCCATGACACCGACGACATTTTCGATCATTTTGTCCGCTCGACTAAGCGGTAGCATATGGAGTCCATCGCGAAGTGAAAGCAGGTCCTGTTCAGACAACCAACCGCTTTCGTGTACTTTTTTAAGTCTTTCCCCGATGGATAGCTTATAGAATCCCGGGAATTTTGCCTTGTCCATTAATGCTCCATTACTCTCATTCACATACGACTACATCAGAGAACAAACGTATCGCTATGTTCTCGTTCCAGTTTATCGGCCAGCGTGAGTAGTTCTTGTTTGTCGGTACTGTAGGCAATTCCATAATCGCCACCACCTGCACCCGAAGGCTTGTATGCGCAGTGTGCCAATTCTACCTTTTTTCGCATCTCCAGGTGCGCTTGATTGTAAAAATTAACCCCTGACACTGACGATAGGCGCTCAAGGTGTCGATCATATTGTTCAATTCTGGCCAAAACCTGCTGGGAATCGTTTTTCTCCAGGGCGTCGATGCACTCAGTTGCAGTATTGCGTAGATCACTGATGTGGGATTGGTAGGCGTCCGGGTTATTTTGCCGCCACCGATTCACAGCAGCTAAGTAACCCGCGGTCGAGGCGGGTTCGCCAGACCAGATGGCGAGCATATGTAAATCATCAGGAAGGACCACAGGAATGGGGGACTCACCGCGCTGAAAAACAATCGTTTCATCCATTGCGGCCAGTGCGATATCAGCACCGCTTCCAATGCCGTTCTGGAACGCGAGATGGCACCTGAAGGCTTTCGCAAACCGTTCATTTGCGGTCGCATCTGGCTGGAATAACTTTACCAGCGCAACAGTCAGCGCTGCACTGGACCCCAGCCCGAGTTTGACGCCGCGGTTAAAAAATGCACTGGTATCAAGGCTTAGTTGTGCATTTTGGAGCTGTTCCAGGCAGTCCAATTCAGCCATTGTCGCCTGCAACAGGGGGTAGTGTTGTAACGCTTCTTCGGGTGAGTGTTTTTCTACCGTTGTCGTGTGGCTGATAACCTGACTTTTATTCGAGGCTTCAATCGTGACTTTTGCTCTTTGCTTTACTGGTACAAGAAGAGCGGGGCCACCTTCAAGCACCGCATATTCACCCACCAGGAAGAGTTTCCCCGGCGCTGATGCATTCATGATGTTGTAACCGAGGGTGAACCTCCCAGTCGCGTGACAATCACTCGCTTTAGCCCGGTGATGGCTTTCAGCTGCTGCCTGATGGTGTCAGTAGCTGAGGGTAAGCACACGATCTTGACCTGAGCGCCTGCGTCGATCGTGAAGAATGCAGGTGTACCCGATGACCGGAGTGCACGAACCTCGTGCATGATCTCAACTGTGGCGGGTTGCCAGTAAATAATAGGGGGCTCGCTGGTTATCATCGTCGCGTGCATTTTCAGGCAATTGTGTTCACTGGTGTCTGCTAGCTTCCCGAAGTCTTTTTCAGTGATGGCTTGTTTTGCCGAGGTCATGTCATCAGCGTGAGAAGACAACCAGCTTCGATAGAAAGGAGATGTGTTCGCCGTCTGAATCATCGCCTCGGTTGAGCCAATTGCTTTAGGGCGTTCTTCAGTCACCGCGACTATTACATCCAGCGGCCATTCCTCTGCGGTTGCAATAGGAATGGCATAAGCATCATCTGATGGAATTAGCTCGACAACCCCGCCGTAGACAGACCTGGCAGCAGAACCGGAGCCTAACCTTGCCATACGTGAGAGGTCGCTTCCGGCCAGTTTCAGGTTGAAGAGCGCGTTGAACGCAAGACTTAGCGCGGCGAAACCTGAAGCACTTGAGGCGAGTCCAGTGCCGGTCGGGAAGTTATTGGCGGTCGTCATGTGCAACCGCTGGGTGATTTGATGGTTCAGCCGGACTCTATCAAGGAAGCTGAGGGCTCTTTTGCGTGCCTTATCATCGAGTTCAGTATCAAATGTATCCTGGTTTCCCGTGGCGTATTCAAGCGTGGTGGTTGTTCTCAGATCTTCCAGGCCAAGTGACACCGAGCCTGTCGCTGGCTGGTTGTTGCCAATACTTGCTTTCCCCCAGTATTTTACGAGGGCGATATTTGCGGCAGCGGAGGCGGTAGCGGTTGAATTGCTCATGAGATAGTTGAAAGTCGGGACGACCCCATTTAAGAGGCTGCGAAGGATACACCATCTGCGGTCTACTCTCATCATGCTGCTGCGTGGGCTGCTGTTAACTGGTGCGCGCAACCGGTAGCATAAACATATGGGGCCTCAGAACAGTCATACGCAATTTAGTGATCGTGCCGCGGAATATAAAGCGCGAGTCGAACAGGTCATGGTGGATTTTGTCTGCGCAAAAAAATTGCAGGGACGGTTAGGTGACGCCATTAATTATGCTATCGCTACTGATGGGAAGAGGATTCGTCCTCTGATTGTTTATGCAACAGCGGAGTTGCTGGGTGTTCCGCTAACGATCGCAGATCATCCTGCCGCCGCTATCGAACTGGTGCATATCTATTCTCTTGTGCACGATGATTTGCCAGCCATGGATGATGATGATCTCAGGCGAGGTGAACCAACGGTCCACAAACAATTCGATGAAGCGACAGGCATTCTTGTCGGAGATGCGCTGCTAACCTTTGCATTCGAATTGCTAGCGGAATCCCGGGTCGAGCCATCGCTGATTGTTGAGTGGGTGCGCCTGCTATCAAGAGCGGCGGGGGCGAACGGGATGATCGCAGGGCAATCTACAGACCTTGAAGGTGAAACCTGCGTTCTGGCTCTAGATGAGCTTGAACAAATGCATAGACAGAAGAGTGGGGCGCTGATCGAAACGAGCCTTTCGATGATCTGTAGTGAGGTCGTCACAGCAACGATGGGGACCGGGGCTAATGAAGCTGACCGGCTAGAGGGTTTCGGCCATCATATTGGTCTGGCATTCCAGATTCGCGATGACCTGCTGGATGTCGAAGGCACAACCGAACAGATTGGAAAACCCCAGGGGTCAGATACGGCCAGCAACAAGTCAACCTTTGCCAGTTTGCTGGGTCTGGAGACGGCACGAAACAGAATGCAGCAGGAACTTGCCGCTGCCCAGCAGCAGTTGGCGTGTTTTGGAGAACGAGCTGAAGGGCTAAACTGGATTGCTGAATATATTGTATCCCGCAGCAAATAGGTCCCTGCTATTCATGGCGTATCGAGATCTATAATAAAAACAGAACCGGGGGGTGAGTTGATTCGTGAGTAAACTTAAAGGACAGATCGCTATAGTGACCGGCGCAGGCCGGGGTGTAGGAAGGGCTACTGCCATGATGCTCGCCAAAGACGGCGCGTGTGTTGTGGTCAATGACCTGGACCCGGATGTCGCCGCAGAAACTGTTTCGCTCATACAACAATCCGGCCACGAAGCAACGGTGGTTGCGGGCAGCGTGACAGACTCTGACTTTCCGAGCCTTTTGATACAGGGCGCTCTTGACGCTTATGGCGGCATTGACATTATCGTTAATAATGCGGGCTATATCTGGAATGGCGCGATGCATAACCATTCGGATGAGCAATTCCAGGCGATGTTAGACGTCCACCTGTCTGCTCCATTCAGGATACTCAGGGAATTTTCAAGTTGGTTGAGACCGCAGGCCAACAAGGAAATTGAAACGGGTGGCCAGGCCAGGTGCCGGAAGGTCGTGAATATCTCTTCTGTCTCCGGCACGACAGGAAGTGCTACACAGATTGCATACAGCGCTGCTAAGGCCGGTGTACTAGGGCTGACCAAAACGCTCGCCAAGGAATGGGGCCGCTATAATGTCACGGTTAACTGTGTGGCGTTTGGTCCAATCGACACCCGATTAACACAGCCGTATTCCGATGCGCCGCCGACCATTGACGTTGGCGGGCGTGAATTTAAGGTGGGCTTGAGCGAAAGGCAAATAGAAGGGCTTACCGCCACATCTCCGCTTGGTAGAACCGGAAAGCCGGAAGATGCAGCAGGGGCGGTATATTTGTTCTGTATTCCTGAATCCAACTTCGTCACTGGTGAGGTGCTTACCTGTTCGGGTGGGCTTTAAGGTTTATAAACGGCGGTTTACTTAGGGAACTTCTGGTATAGACACGTTTATTCGAATCCTAGTCGCTCGAGGTTTTTAGCCAGATCCGGACCAGCGGTCGCTGTTTTCACACTGCGGTCAATATCCCTGATGATACCGTTGCTATCGATGTAGAAGGTCCATCTTTTGGCGTAGCCAAATGCGCTCAGTACACCGAAAGATCTGGAGACTGATTTACTCGCGTCGGACAGGATGGGAAAGTTAGCCTCATGAAGCTTTGCGAAGGCAGTTACGTCATCGAGCGTATCTGTGCTCGCCATGAAGTATGCGACTTTGTATTGCTTGAGGATTTCATCACTGTCACGCAGCGATTGGCATTCCCTGGTTCAGCCTCCCGTGAACGCCTTGGGAAAGAAGGCAATGACAATTCCGCTGCTACCCACCAACTCTTGTAGCGAATAGGTGTTGCCATCAGAGCCCTCCAGGCTGAAGTCCGGGGCAGGGTCGCCGATCTCTGGTGCCGCACAGACAAAACCGGGGAGTGCGAGTAAGAGCCAAATCAGGAATTGAAAACGCATTGCAGTAACCGCTGACTATGTGGAACAAGTGTAGACCGTCTCCCGGTCAATCGACAACATGAAATTGTTTGCCGCGGCCAGATGATCTAAGCTCACCGGACACAGGATTTTGTGGAACAGCATGTCAAAACCTATCATAGGTGCGGTGCTTGGTCTGGCACTCGGTCTGACAATCGGTCTATGGGGTACTTATTATTTAGGCATAGTGGATTGGCTCAGTAGAGTCTGTGTCATTGCCAGTGTGATGCTTGTGTTCCAACTTCTGGGAACGACAATCGGTGCAACGATCGGAAAACCGTCAGCTTGACGAGATCAATCCGCGATGTTCATCCTGAGAAGTTTAAGATAGGCCGCGGGCGCGAGCCTTTCTATCCAGGATGCAATCTTTGCATCACTACCGACCAGGATTCTTGCCTTGTTCTTCAAAACGCCATCCAGAATAATCGCCGCCGCCTGTTCTGGTGATTTTCTTGCCAACCGACTGAATGTTTTGACCAGATCTTGCTTGGTCGCTGACTCATTGTCCGTTGGAATGAATCGGGAGGAATTAACGATGTTGGTTTTCACCCCTCCAGGTTGTACGCAGTTGACGCCAATGTGTGAGTCGATCAGTTCCTGGCGTAATGCATAGGTGTAGCCTTTAACGGCAAACTTGGATGCGTTGTAAGCGGACTGGCTTGGCACGGCAATAGTGCCGAATATACTGGAAGTATTAATGATCGCTGCTTCGTCGGCCTCTCGCAGGTACGGCAGGAAAGATTTACAGCCATACACGACTCCCCAGAAATTGATGTTCATCAGCCATTCGATGTCTTCATACGGCATCTGTTCAGCAAGACCTGTCACCGACACGCCGGCATTGTTAAAGATCATGTTGATCTTGCTGTGCTCTGTGTTAGCTGAAGCGGCGAAAGCCTCCATCTGTTCGCGATTGGCAACGTCGACGACGTGCACAGACACGTTGACGGTTGGGTTCAGCATCGCACGGGTTTCTTCCAGACCATCTGCATTTAGGTCTGAAATTGCGACGTGACATCCAGCCCTGGCTAACAGCACGGCAAGCGATTGGCCCATACCTGATCCAGCGCCGGTAATGGCCGCCACTTTGTTATTAAAGTCAGTAACGCTCATTGTTATCCTTAAGGACTTTCGGGGCGCATGATTTGCCGTACGTCGCCAATTCGTCTTGTGACACCTTGCCGGTCGAAATATTCCAGTATTTCAATACTCAGGTTCCTGCCGATACCAGTCTGGTCTCTATACTGCTGCACCGTAAACTGTTGTTTGTCATCCGCTGCCTTGGTCATAGCGGCCATTAGTTCCGGCATCGCCTCTGGCAGGAAGAACCTGTTTTTTACAGGTCGTACTAATAATCCCGTCTTGACCACCTGGTTAAGAATTTTTTCGAGTTGTTTCGGTTCAACTGACATTGTGCCGGCAAGTTCGTGCAGCACCGGAGGTTTCAACAGCGCCTGTTGCAGGTGCGGAAGAGCTGCCTGCCAGGTGGACATCTCTTTCTTGTTGAGTTGTACGCCATAGCCTGGTCTCTGAACCAGATTGCCATCCTGTAGAAGCTCCTCGCTGGTAATCAATCCATCAATGATTCGATCAAATAACCCCTGGTGCCAGGATTTCACCATCTGTCTTATCTTGTTTCGTGGTAACCCGGATTTACCGGGATTGGCTTTGTGCCAATCTTCCAGTTTCTCTATGAGTCCATCTTTGACTGCTTCAAGTCTGTCTTTTGGAATCACCAGCTGATTTGAAACGATGTCGAACCCGGACGTATCCAGATAGTTCACTAATTCCGGGTCCGTGAGATTGAACTTCTCGCGAATCGTTTTCAGTTCGATCCCGTGTATCCCACCCTGGATGAGAGCCGTCAGGCTTTCTTTAATGCTGCCCGGATTCAGCTGTCGTAATTGTTCAACGCGTTCCGGTTTTGCCCTGCCGCGTTTCGGCGATGTTGTATTAATGACCTTGCCTCCACCGATCGTCCTTGTCGCGGCCTGGTCCCTAATGATGACTCGATCACCGAAACAAAGATTGATGGGCGGGTCGAACACGAGTTGAGCCAGGCCCTTTTGGCCTGGGGCTATGCTGCTTGTGTCTGTGGTTTCAAGTAATGCGACTCTACCGGTGACATGGTTGGCGGCACTATGTATGTGAACAGGCGTCCAGTGAGAGAAGGGCCTGGTTTCCGAATGTGAAATCGCGAGTTCTATATCCACCCGCGCCGTGGCAACTGCCGGGTTTGTCGTTAACCAGTTACCGCGGTGAATAAGTTCCAGTTCGAGTCCCTGGCCGGAAATATTTACAGCGCAACGCTCACCTGCAATTGCTGATTCGGCCTCCTGGTTCTGTGTGTGCAAACCCCGAATACGCACTGGAATTACCTGTGGCATCAGGAACAGTTCGTCACCAACGGAAATGCTTCCCGAAAAGACACTACCCGTAACGACCACACCAGATCCCTTGATGCTGAACCTGCGATCTATCGCCAGCCTGAATTGCCCGTTTTGCCCTCGGTGTTCAATGTCATCGGCGGTAAGCTCAAGTGCAACCTGCAGCGTTTCCATGCCTTCATTTGTGATCGAGGAGACAGGGTAAATCTCGGCGTCTTTGAGAAAAGTCCTGCTCACAACCTGGGTGATTTGTTCCAGGGTTCGACTGATCTGCTCCTCATCGCAGCGATCGATCTTGGTGAGCGCAATCAAGCCGTAATCGATTCCAAGGAGATTGAGTATTTCGAGATGTTCGAGCGTTTGCGGCATGACGCCATCATCAGCGGCGACCACTAAGAGAGCGCAATCAATTGCCGAGACTCCAGCCAGCATGTTGCTGATAAATTTGGTATGTCCGGGTACGTCGACGAAACCCAGGCGTTCGCCAGATTCAGCTTCGCTGTATGCAAACCCAAGGTCAATCGTCAGGCCGCGCTGCTTCTCTTCTTTAAGGCGATCTGTGTCGATGCCAGTTAACGCATTCACCAGTGAGGTCTTGCCATGATCTACGTGACCGGAGGTTGCGATAATCATGGCCAGGCAAAGTGCTCGAGCTGGTCTATGAGCAGTTCACATTCATCCAGGGTGCGAACATCAAACAGCAGTACACCATCGTGTAGCCTGCCGATTACGGGCACAGGCATTTCTCTAAAAGCCCTGGTTAGTTGTTGAAGCGCAGAGTCACGTTCTGAGATCGGTTTGATCTGGACCGAAAAACTGGGTAACTGATCCAGGGGAAGGGCGCCGCTGCCGATCTGGCTAGCACTCGGAATAATGGAAACTGTTGCTTTATCGCCTGCTGATTTCGTAAACGCAGGTAGTACTGTTTCTGCGATACTTCTGATTTCCTCAGGTCGTCGGGCAAGATGCCTGATCGTCGGAAGTTCCCGAGTCAGGGACTCGGGGTGTTTATAAAGTTTCAACACTTCCGATAGCGCAGCCATGGTCATTTTGTCTACCCTAAGCGCGCGCTTCAAGGGGTTGTTTTTGACCTGTTCGATGAGATCCTTGCGCCCGGCAATGATGCCGCTCTGCGGGCCGCCCAGTAACTTGTCGCCGCTAAAAGTCACAACATCCGTTCCGGCTTTCAGCACTTCCTGCACGGTCGGCTCGTGTTCGAGCCCATATTGTTCGAGGTTGACCAGCGTACCGCTGCCAAGATCAGCAAGAAAGGGTACGTCACTTTCTTTCGCGAGACTTGCTACTGCCTCGTAACTTACTTCCTGGGTGAAGCCCCTGATTTCGTAGTTGCTGGTATGTACTTTCATCAGTAGACCAGTGTGCTCATTGACTGCGTTCGCATAATCCTTCATATGTGTTCTATTGGTTGCACCCAACTCCCTGAGAGTGCAGCCTGACTTTTCCATGACCTCTGGAATACGAAAAGACCCGCCAATTTCCACTAGCTCACCGCGTGAGATACAAACTTCTTTACCAAAGGCAAAAGTATTCAGGCAAATGAGTACCGCAGCAGCATTGTTATTAACAACTGTGACGGCCTCAGCGCCCGTCAATTCACAGAGCAACTTCTCGACGTGATCATCCCTGTCGCCTCGTTTCCCTTCCGATAGATCAAACTCAAGGTTGGTGTTTCCTGATGCCGTGCGTGTAACAGCGTCCAGTGCACTGACCGGCAGCGCAGCCCTGCCAAGATTAGTATGCAGAACTGTTCCGGTCAGATTAAGAACCGGTTGCAGTGAACTGGTATCAATTGCATCCAGCGAGGTTGTAATGATGACCGCGATGTCCGCCATAGCAGGAATTGGATGATCATCGTTTTGCCGAACCTCGGATCGAAGAGCAGACAGGTATTCACGAATAGATTGGCTTGTCCGGGTATGCCCATAAACTCCAATCGTATTCCGAAACGCTGCTGACGAGAGAAGCTTGTCGACTGAAGGAATTAGCTTCAGTTGGTTGGGCTGGCTCATGTTTAGGGGGCCGCAAGGTTCGCGGCTTTTCTCAACGGATGCATTGGACGAACCCAGGGTCTTGAGGATGGGTCGTGGCTCGAAGCCCATTTTTCTGAAGCCGCATCGGCTTCAGGTCTGGTTTCGTATATTCCCAACAGCACGACGTACCAGTCTGAGCCCTGACTGCGAATCTTCACATACATGGGCGGGTTGAGATTGAATTCTTCTGCGTATTGAGTGACTTGTTCGAGTGTTTGCAGGGCGATTAACTGTATCGCGAAGCTGGTGTTGCTGTACCCGGATAATAAATCTGTCGGCACTGCCTGGGGCGTTGGTGCTTCCATACCCGATACTTCGGCTGAGTTTGATATGTTATCAGTCAAATCCATTTCTGCTCTGTGATCTGGCGCTGCGTTCTCTTCGTTATCGAACGCTAGCTCAGGGCTGTTTATGCGCTCAGGGCTGTTTATGCGCTCAGGGCTGTCTATTCGCTCAGGGCTGTCTACAAGCTCAGGGCTGTTTATTCGCTCAGGGCTGTCTATGCGCTCAGGGCTGTTTATTCGCTCAGGGCTGGCTATCCGCTCAGGGCTGGCTATCCGCTCAGGGCTGTTTATTCGCTCAGGGCTGTTTATTCGCTCAGGGCTGTCCTCGACTGCCGAGATTTTGGTGTCGTCTTGCTCCTGGCTGCAGTCCCAGGGCTCTTTTTTACTGACACCATAACAATGCCAGGTACCCCCTTTTAGTTTTTCTTCGAACGGATTGGCGCCTTCGCAGTTACCATCATCCAGGCAGTTGCCTGCTCTACTTGCGCCCCATGGCCACGACCAGGAACAGGAGGTAACCAAAGTTACCAGAAAAATTGTTACGTACCGCATAGTTAACCTGATCCAAATAGCTTTTGTTTTTGTGGAAATAACCCTAGCATGCCGCCGGTATGGATAAACACGATATCTGACAATCCTTCGAATTTACCTGACCTTGTTTCCTGCAGCAGGGCGTTAAACGCTTTACCAGTATAAACCGGATCAAGAACAATTCCTTCCAACCTTGCAACTTCTCTGATGGTTTCGAACACTTCCGGGGTCGCTCGACCATATCCCGGTCCAACATATCCATCGATTACGTTGATCGGCAACTGGCCAATATCCAAGCCACTGCCGTACCGGTCCCTCCATAATACGAAATCTTTAGAAATTTTTCGTTTGAAATAGCCCTCGTCGTCGCAAACATTGAACGCGATTACCCGTGTATTCAGTTCGTGCAAGGCATTTCCGATAATCAATCCAGCAAGCGTCCCGCCCGAACCGGTCGCTGACACGATCGCATCTGGAGAAATACCCGCAGACTCGAAATCCTGTTTCAGTTCACTCGCACAGTTGATGTAGCCCCAAAGACCGACTTCATCTGAAGCGCCAACCGGAATGCGATAGGTTTTCAGCCCCTGGCTAGCATATTCAGCCTGCAGGTCCTTATAGGTATGATCCATTTCCTTGTAGCGCTCTGGGGGGGCAAAGGTTATCGCTGCCCCTACCAGGCTATCGATGAGTAGATTGCCGTCTCTTTCGTTGGGTTCACTGCCTCGCAATACCAGGTGGGACTTAAGTCCGAGCCTGGCAGCAAGCGCCGCTGTTGCCCGGCAATGGTTGGATTGGACACCACCCCAGGTGACCAGTACATCGGCTTCTTCGGCTAGCGCCTGGCCAATCGAGTACTCGAGCTTTCGAATCTTGTTACCACTGGCGACGGTATCAGTCAGGTCATCACGCTTAATCCAGATTCTTGTGCCATAGGCGGCTGATAGTCGAGTAAGTGGTTCTAGTGGCGTTGGTAATCGAGCGAGGGATATTCGGGCCGGTGTGTTCACTTATCTGGTCCTGGTTTCTTTTTTACATGGTATTTTGCGGCGAGGCGCATGGCATTCCTATTATTACTTTTAAAGACTGAAGTTAGCGTTGTCGAGGCAGCGCCTTCGCGGACCAGTGTCTCGAAAACTTTCGCTGAATCATTCGGTAACCTGCAAACACACAGCAGTTGCTCTAATACTGGCCTTTCGTACGAGACTTCACCGCTCATAACCACTGTATTGCAATCAAGTAGCAACTCGCTAAGCTTCATTTGCATCAGGCCCCATCCTGCGAGTGCCGCGATCGAGAAGAGACTTCCCCCGAACGCTGATTGATGAGGGTTGATGTTAGGCGCAAGCGGCGCAGCAACCGTCAGTGATTCGCGATCATAACTGACCACGCTGATACCCATGACCTTACTGATAGGCGTGAGCGAATGCATGGCTTCTTCCAGGGATTGAATGGAATCCACGAAGATGCTTGGTTTTGTTGCTGGATTGGTGGTTTCCAACAGCGTTAAGCCTGTGACAACGAGCCGCGGAGTAAAACATGAAAATCCCTTTGACCTCAATAGCTTGGTTTCGAAACCTCGCTTCGATTGCAATCTCAATAAGCCTGATTTCAGGTTGTGAAGACCGCAGGGACAGTACGGTTGAGATAAGCGGCAAGACAATGGGTACGACGTACCACATCAAGATTGTGTCTGATGAAATTGATTCAGGCACCCTCAAAACAGATATCGATGAGCGACTGGTACAGCTTAACCAGGTGTTTTCAACCTACATTCCTGACTCTGAGTTGTCCCTCCTGAACCGCGGTAACGGTGACATTCAAGTCTCGAGGGAACTGATGAAAGTGCTGTCGCTTAGCAGTGAGATACATCACTTGTCCGGCGGAGCTTTCGATCCAACCGTCGGGCCCCTGGTTAATCTGTGGGGCTTCGGGCCTTCCGGCCCCAGAAATGGTGTACCGTCGGATGAGGAAATTAGCCGGGCGATGGCTCGTACTGGATTTACAAGGCTCGCGCTACAGGAGCTGACAATAACCAAGCCCAGAGACCTGGTGATAGACCTGTCTGCTATCGCGAAGGGTTATGCCGTAGACGTTGTCAGCGACTATCTTGACGCGATGGGAGAGCACCGTTATCTTGTCGAAATTGGCGGCGAGGTCAGGGCAAGTGGCAGGAACGATCGTCATGTTCCATGGGTGATAGGGATAGAAGCGCCGGATATGGAGGTCAGACGCCTCCAGCGGACCGTGCCGATCAGAAACATGGGCATGGCAACATCCGGGGACTACCGGAATTTTTTCGAGCATGAAGGTCAGGTGTATTCACACACCCTGAATCCTAAAACGGGGTGGCCGGTGACGCACAATTTAGCATCGGTCACCGTGCTTCATCCAAGGGCAGGCTATGCGGATGGTTTGGCGACCGCATTTAGTGTCATGGGGGAGGCTGCAACAATGGAACTGGCAGAGGCGAATAAACTGCTCGTTTTGGCTATAATTCGTGATCAGGGGGCTTACAAGGAAGTGATGTCTACTGAACTTAATCGTTATCTTGCTGGTATAACCGGTCAAAAAGCTGAAGCTCATTAAGTAAAGCCGTAACAGGGCCTGAATAGGTAAATACATGACTGAATTTCTTTTGTCCTTCGTTATCCTAGTGACAATCGTCGCCATGATGGCTGTTGGCGTCATGAGAGGGCGTGCCCCGATTTCAGGTTCTTGTGGTGGATTGAACAATCTTGGTGTGGATGGTGCGTGTGAGATATGCGGTGGCAACCCTGCGAAGTGTGAACAGGAATCGACGACACCGGGTAACGGGAAATATTTCGACGCCTCCTGACTTCCAATTTCACCGCGTATTAGAAACGGTAATGTCCAAACAGCTTTCGAACGAGATTTTGTGTCATCGTTTTTGCGTTCATCTGCCTGGTTTTCGCTTCGTCAAACGATGGGGCCTGCCACCCAGGCCTCATCTATAACCCGCCTGTAAGATATTCGTTCGATATCAGGCATGCGCGCGTTGTAACCTAACTTCCTTTCTCTACAAGTGGGCATCTCCGAGCTATCATGCTTCAATGGCCAGGTTCATTTTGACGATCATATTATGTTAGACAATTGGCGGTGCACAGTGGCGCTGCGTTTATTCGGGGCCAACTCGTCGAATCGACTGATGTCCTTCATCGGTCTGTTATCAGTAGGCGGGCTTGCCGTGGCAGTTGCCATCCTCGTGACCGTGCTATCCGTCGTCAATGGGTTTGAGCGGGAGTTAAGAGAGCGCGTTCTTGCGGTGCTGCCGCACGGGACTGTTTATTCGAGAACCGGGTTCGAAGACTGGCGTGTTACCCGGTCTGAGCTACTGCGACAGCCCGGAGTGCTGGGTGTAGCACCGGTGGTCGAGGGACAAGGCCTGCTTGTTGTTGATGGTGAGCTAACAGGTATTGCATTTCGTGGTATCGATCCGGAATTTGAATCGACGGTTTCTATCCTGCCAGAATTCGTGGAGGATGGCGTGCTCGCGCAGCTGACAAGCACGCGATATGGGACGATTCTCGGTGCGGAGCTAGCACGACAGCTTGGCGTCTCTCGAGGTGACCAGATTTCGCTGGTGCTCCCTGATGTTGGTTTCTCGCTTACGGGGCCTGTTGTAACCACGCGGCGATTGACAGTACTAGGCACGTTCGAAGTTGGTGCTGATATCGATAAGACGCATATATATCTCAGCATCTCTGATGCGCAAAAACTTAAAAGGCAATCTGGTATCGATGGGCTGGTCGTTCGAATCCCTGACCTGTTCGATATACATAGAGTGCTTCACGGGATTTCCCTCGCCGACCCGTCCCTGTACGGAATCAGTTGGATGCGCCAGAACGGGAGCCTGTATAACGCCATTGGGACGCAGAAAGCGACTTTGTTCTTACTGTTGCTCGTACTGGTTGCCGTTGCAGTGTTCAACGTTGTCTCGAATCTCGTGATGACCGTCGATGACAACAGATCAGAGATCGCGATTCTTCGAACGATGGGCGCATCCGCGGGCGACCTGAGGTGGATATTCATTATGCATGGGCTGATGGTGGGTGTGGTGGGCCTGTTGATCGGATTGCTGATGGGTTTGGCGCTGACTTTGTCACTAGGCAACATCTATGCGGTCTTGACGCAATGGTTTCAGTTAACGTTGATGCAGGAATATTTCATTCGTTACCTGCCAACTGAAATCCTGATCGAGGATTTAGCCATCATCTCAGTGGTCAGTCTTGTTATTTCATTCCTCGCGACGATATATCCGGCGAGCCGGGCCGCTGTCGCAAACCCTGTTGAGGCACTACAGTATGAAGTCTGACCTATGAAGTCGAAAGTATTGGTCGCTGAAAATCTTGTTAAGAGTTACTGGCAGGGAGACCAGGAAGTCAAGGTGCTGCAAGACCTTAACCTGACAGTGCACGAAGGGGACACCCTGGCAGTCGTTGGAGTATCGGGTAGTGGCAAGAGTACATTCCTTCATCTGCTTGCCGGCCTTGACCAGCCAGACCATGGCTCAGTATCTATCATGGGTAGTGAACTCGGGGGTCTGACGCAAAGCAAATTGGGCGAACTACGAAACAAACATCTGGGTTTTGTTTATCAGTTTCATCACCTGCTACCTGAATTCAGTGCCCTGGAAAATGTCGCACTGCCGCTGATGATTGGCGGCCTTGGTCGGGCTAAGGCTGAAATGGCGGCAGCAGAAATGCTGGCAGAAGTTGGCCTGGCGCACAGAGTTTCGCATTACCCTTCAGCCTTATCCGGCGGCGAGAGACAGAGGGTTGCCATCGCCCGTGCGCTGGTAGGGTCACCGGGTATTGTGCTGGCTGATGAGCCGACCGGAAACCTGGATGAGAAAAGCGCGGACCAGATCCATGACCTGATGATGTCGCTATCTTCCCAGTTGAATGTGGCTTTTGTGGTAGTGACCCATAATTTGCAATTTGCCGGTCGCATGCAACGAGTTAGTGAGCTTCATAGCGGCTGCCTGACGGAGTCTGCAGGGTGAGTGTGACGACCATGATAGGTCTGCGGTATTACCGGGCCCGTTCAACCAATGGGTTTATATCGCTGGTCACTATGGTGTCCTTTATCGGCTTGGTGCTTGGCGTGATGGCGCTTGTTGTTGTTGTTTCTGTGATGAACGGTTTTGACCGTGAACTCAAGCAACGCATCTTGGGTGCAGTGCCACACGTAACAGTATCGGATATCGCAATCGGCGAGTTGGAAGCTGAACTGGTTGGTTTTTCTGTCAAGGCAATTACGCCTTTTCAGGAATCTCAACTGTTAATACTCACGGGTGCCGGGAGCCATCTGGTCACCGTCTACGGTATCAATCCAGAGACTGAAAAAGGGGCGTCAATTTTAGGTCAGTCGATGGTTAGTGGTGAGCTAAAAGATCTTCGGGGGCCGGATCTTGAACTGATTTTGGGGCAGTCAATAGCACGGCGATATGGGCTGGGTATTGGCCAGAGTATCAGCCTGGTGGTACCGGTTGTTAGTTCGAGCGGTGGAACCGTAAAACCCCGCCTGTATCGTGCACGACTGGCAGGAACGCTCGCCATGGGTTCAGAGCTCGATCATCGTCTGGGTGTCATGCACTTGCCTGACCTGCAGAAGATAGCGGGCAAAAATCAGGTTATGCGTATAACGCTGGATGACATTTTCACGGCGCCCCTGGTGGAGCAACAGCTTCAGGGCTCAGGTTATCCGGTGATCAGCTGGACCGACCAGTTTGGTGATTTCTTTCGGACCGTTCGTATGGAGAAAATCATGATGTTCGTATTGTTGTCCTTTGTTGTCACGATTGCTTCATTCAGTATTGTTTCCGGCGTGACAATGATGGTTGCCACAAAGAGACGCGATATTGCTGTGCTCCGAACGATGGGTTTGTCTGAGTGGGGTGTGTTCAGAATATTTCTTGTTCAGGGCGTTGGCATCGGCGGGGCGGGCGTATGCACCGGCTTGTTGCTGGGCGTGCCGCTTGCATTCAATATCCCATCGATCATGTCATTCGTCGATTCGGTAATTGGGTTCAGTATTGTCGAAGGAACATATTTTAGTGAGATACCTAGCGATGTCAGGCTCTCGGACATCGTCGTTATTGCGATCGTGACATTTACTATCAGTTTTGTTGCGACGCTGTATCCATCCTACCGGGCGACTAAACTACACCCGGCACAGGTTCTCCAATACGAGTAGTTTTCAAGGTTCGACGGCGTCCGATTCGCTGCGTCTGCGGGCGTCAAGTTTTCTCAGTTTGTACCTGGCTATTCGCCAGCGATAGTACAGTTGAATCACTATAAAACCAGCCATGCCAAAGGCAACCCCACAGGCCAGTGACCCAACGATGAGCGGCTGCCAGACGATACTGAGCTGGTCGATGAACCATTCTAAACTTGGGTTGAGCAGCGTTATTTCCTGTTCAGTACCAAGAATCCATAAACCCACCCGATAGGCGAAATACATCATAGGACCGAACGTGAGCGGGTTGCTGATCCACACGACCAAGACAGCCACGGGAACGTTGCACCGTATCCAGACACAGAGAAGCACACAGGGCACTGACTGGAAAAAAATGGGCAGAAAACAACAGATACCCCCGATCAGGAAACCGAACGAGAGCGAGTAGCGGTTCATGTGCCAGAGGTTAGGTTCAAGAAGCAGATGCCGCAAAGAACTCAGAGCGCGTATTTCCGCGATCTGTTTTCTGGTCGGTAAATACTTCTTCAGATTCATAATGTGTCAAAAGTAACGATAGGTCCATTATGCAGGTTTTGGGCCAGCCATGAAGGCGAATGAGTACATCTAGTCAGGTTAATGACTTGCTTATTTTAGGATTTATACTACTCAGGGACGCGATGTGAGTAGCTAACCTTCCGTTCCATGGTTGGGTTAGCGCTGTCAATGACCTTTGGTGGGGTGGTTATTTTACACCTGCCACAGTTACCCGATTTGGGCGTGCTTTCCATGCTTGTTCCAGCGGCGATATTTGGCTTCACTTCGCCTCGATTACGGGTCCTGAGCGGGTTTACCCTGGGTCTTTGGCTGACAGCTGCAACCGCTACTCGGGAGATGGATCTTCGTATCCCGACGGGGACGCGAGCTGAAATGGTGGTGATCGGGATGGTGACGGGTCTGCCATCCTTTACTGACAAAGTTCACAGGTTTCAGTTCAGGGTGATGGAAGGGGACCTGGCTGGACGGCGACTTCGTCTTAGCTGGCGTGCACCCGAGTCTGACCTGGTACCTGGCCAATGGTGGAGGTTAACCGTTCGCATTAAAGCGCCGTCCGGCTCGCTCAACTTCGGTATCTTCGATTACGAGCGATGGTTGTTCCTGAAGCGGATCCACGGAACCGGGTATGTACTGGTATCTCCTGCGCCCGAGCTAATTGATGATGATGCTGCGTTGGTCGACCGAGTTCGTTACAAAGTCCGGGAGAGGCTGCGTTCAGTGGTGCAGGAAAGTAGTATCGGGACCTTCCTCGCCTTGTCTCTCGTACTGAATCGTACCGGCACCACTCACCTGCTGATCGTTTCCGGACTTCATATTGGCCTGATTGCCTCGATCTGTTTCCTGGTGTTTCGGTTCCTGGGACTCGGTATATTTCGAGTGATCTTCTTGACCGTGGTTTTCACCGCCGCATATGCGCTACTGGCCGGGTGGGGGCTGCCTGTTCAGCGTGCCTTTGTCATGATGTTGGTATTTCTTGCGTGCCTGTACTTTTCGCGTTACGTCGTGCTTCCCTTCCAACTCGCTGTCGCTTGTGTCTGTGTGGTGGTGCTGGATCCTTTGGCGACATTGGGAAATGGGTTTTGGCTTAGTTTTGGGGCTGTATGCGCATTACTGCTGGCGCTGTCAGGTCGAGTAGATGGCAAGAAGGGCCTTACCAGGTGGGTATCTTCTTCTCTTCATGCTCAGTGGGTCGTCTTTCTGTGTCTATTGCCGGTACTCGGGTTTACGAATTTTCAGCTGCCTTTGGGATCGATGTTCGTCAACCTGGTTGCGATTCCTGCTGTTGGTATGTTGCTTGTACCCCTATTGCTGGTGTCATTACTCGTGTTAGCCGTTTTCCCACCGCTGGGGCAGAGTCTGCTGGGACTGTGCAGTCTCCTGGTGACCATGCTATGGGGTTTCCTGGAGACAGTGGCCGCTTTAGACCTGGTGGCTGGAGTACGGCAATTCGCGCTGATCAGTTGCCTTGTTTCTCTTGCGGGAATCGCCATTCTGCTAGCACCTCGTGGCCTGATACCGCGATGGCCTGGACTCTTGCTCTTTCTGATCATTTTGACACCTGCCAGGGAGCTCAATGAAGGAGATCTCCGCCTGACATTCCTGGATGTCGGACAGGGGCTAAGCGTATTGTTGGAATCGGCGCACCGGTTTCAACTATATGATACCGGGCCAACCTTTGGCACGACCTTCAGCGCGGCAAGACAGATGGTGATCCCTTCATTACGGCGCGCTGGTGGACGTGGCGTTGAACATCTGATTATTAGTCATAAAGACAACGATCACGCAGGCGGACTGCTGGATATTCTGGAAAAGGTGCCTGTTGGGCGCGTTATCCGATATGGCAATTGCGCCAAAGAATGGATATCGGATAATGTCAAATTCAGGACATTCTCTGTGCTTGCCAGTCACTCGGGAATGGTAACCTCAGAGAATGATCGTTCCTGCCTGCTCTCGATCAGAACCCACCGGTTTCACGTTCTTTTAACGGGAGATATTGAAGCAAGGGCAGAGTACGCGTTGTTAGATTCTGGATCAGGTACCGTTGACGTCATGTCAGTTCCCCACCATGGTAGCGACTCTTCGTCCACTCCAGCGTTGTTGAACAGGTTAAAGCCTGAGCTTGCGGTGGTTTCCAGTGGATTTCAGAACCGTTTCAATCATCCTGATCCTGTTGTTTTGGACCGCTACCGGAAAAGGTCCGCCTTGATATTAAATACTGCGTCAAGTGGGGCTGTCGAAATTCTGTTTACCCGAGAGGGTTATCGGGTCAGCGAGGCCCGACGAAATCGCAGAAGGATCTGGCGGAGATAGAACCAGGCTTTAGCGAAGCGACTGGCTGATGACCTGGCTTTCACTTGGCGCTCTAACTCTGTAATCTCGACGCCTTTATTTTCTGATAGCCACCACATGATGCTTATTGATTCTGTACTGGAACATCTTGATCTCGAACAAATCGAGACAAATTTGTTTAGAGGTATATCAGAGGCCCTGGGGCCATCCAGGGTGTTTGGTGGCCAGGTGATCGGACAGGCGCTTATAGCAGCGCTGCGCACCATCGAAGGCCGACCCTGTCACTCGCTCCATGGATATTTTCTTAGGCCGGGGGATCCTTCAATTCCGATCATCTACGAGGTTGATCGAATTCGGGATGGTAAAAGTTTTACCACCAGGCGAGTTATTGCCATTCAGAAAGGCGAGGCAATTTTCAACATGTCAGCTTCTTTCCAGATTTTTGAAGACGGGCTGTCTCACCAGATCGAGATGCCTGATGTTCCTCTTCCGGATGACCTTCCAACTGAGGAAGAGATGTTCGAGAAACGTAAAAAAGATATGACGCCTGAAATGATCACGATGATGAAAAGGGATCGCCCGGTGGAAATGAAGCGCGTCGAGGACATCGACTATCTCAACCCGGTAAAAAGTGACCCTGTGCAGCATATCTGGTTCAAATCCAAGAAAAAGCTCGGTGATGACCCGGCGCAACACCAATGCCTGCTGGCTTACGCCTCGGATATGGGGTTGTTAAGTACTGCGACTTTGCCTCATGGAATGTCGTTCATGACGGGCTTGATGACCGCAAGCCTGGATCACTCAATGTGGTTTCACAGGGACTTCCGGTTTGACGAGTGGGTCCTGATTGCCATGGATAGTCCTGTAGCAGGGGGCGCCAGAGGTTTTAATCGTGGCAATATGTTTACCGAAGATGGTCGGTTGATCGCCTCAGTTGCCCAGGAAGGGTTGATGAGATTGATTACGCGGGAGTAACTTTTCCCAGTGTGGGACATCAGGTAGGTCTTGTCCCGCAGGTTCAAAAAGCTGCCAATTTCCAGCTGCTGGTCATGGGTAGGATTATCCGCGATACACCTATCAGTGGATTCAGCTCTGGTTGAGAATTTCCCTAAGTGTTGATAACAGTTGATTATTTTCCTCTCTGGTTCCAACGCTGATTCTAAGCTTGTCATCCAATCGTTCAGCGTTGAAGTATCGAACCAGGATATCCCTTTCTTTTAGTTTTTGGTAAAGGTCAGCAGCGCCGGAATTGATCGACTCCGGGATGGTGGCGAGCAAAAAGTTAGCCTGGCTGTCAACACATAGAAGGCCCAGTGCGTGGAGTTGTGTCTTTAGCCGGTTACGCTCGATGATCACTTTTTGCCAGTTTCCACGCACATACTCCTGGTCTGCGATCGCGGCCTCTGCGATCAGCTGACTGATGAAATCAAGGTTATAGCTGTCTCTTGTTTTGTTTAGCATGGGCTCAATTAGCGAGTGATCAGCGAGGCCGTATCCAAATCGTAGCCCCGCGAGCGAGTATCCCTTGCTGAGCGTACGCAGAATTACCAGGTTGTCGTGCTGTTTAACCAGTTGGGAAGTTTGATAATTGTGGTCTACAAAGTCGATATAAGCTTCATCCAACAGAAGAATCGATTTGAGTTCGGATGCGAGGTTGGAAACCTGGTCGATCGGAAGTAGGGCGCCGGTAGGTGCATGCGGATTCACCAAAAATGTCAGCTTCACCTTCGCGTCGTTCATGCTGCGCGCGAACTCCCCAGGCAGTGTCCAGTCGGCCAGAAGGGGCACTTCAACGATGGGACAATCCTGGATCTGCGCCAGAACAGGATAGAGCGAATAGGTGGGATCAGTCATGCCAATTTTTTCACCCGGGTCTACAAACGTCGTGATGACTAGTCTCAGGAGTTCATCGCCACCCCGGGTAGCGATAACGTTTTTTAGATCCAGGCCGTGCAGTTCTGCGGCCAGTTGCCGAAATTTTTGTGCGGTTGCCGGTGGATAGCGCCTGAGTGATTCAGGGTTAAACTGGCTCAATACCTCACTCACCTGGGGTGAAGGTGGGTAGGGGTTTTCATTGGTGTTTAACTTGATGGTTAGCTCATTATCCGGCTGTTCGCCGCTGGCGTAACCTGCCATTCGGCGGATATTTTCCCGTTCAAAATTCATTCTGTTAACCGTTATTAGCTGTCGAAAGGTTGGTAGCTGATGTCTACGATGAAGAGTTCGGCGTTACCGGCCGGGAGTTTGACGAGGGCAGTCGATGCCTTTTTTTTACCGATCAGGCTTTTCGCCATTGGCGAATTAAGGCTGATCCAGCCGAGCTTTGTATCAAGCTCGTCTGCGCCGACGATGCGGAGTTCCGAGATTTCACCGTGCTCATTTTCCAGCCTGACCCATGCGCCGAAATAGACGGTGTCCTGATGGTCAGGTACGCGATCCACTATCTCCAGGTTGTCGAGTCTTTTGGTCAGGTAGCGGATTCTTTTATCGATTTCACGAAGCCGTTTCTTGCCGTAAATGTAATCGGCATTTTCGCTTCGGTCGCCAAGCGCGGCTGCCGCGCTTACCTGCCTTGTTACCTCAGGGCGAGTGACTCTCCAAAGGTTGTTGGCCTCGTCTCTCAGGTTCCTCGCGCCCTGTGGTGTGATGTAAACTTTTCCGGTCATTGGCTGATGCTCAGTGCTTCAAAAACAATGTAGGCCCAGACAATACCGACTATGACGAGCGAAATCATGACGGCAGCAGAGCCATAGTCTTTCGCAAGCTTCGAGAGTTCGTGGTACTCAGTTCCGATTCGATCGATTGCTGCCTCAATGGCGGAGTTGAGTAACTCGACCGATAGCACGAAACAACAGGCGCACAGCAGTCCGACTGCCTGGCCCAGTGAGCTGGCTAGATATGCGCCGGTCGGCAGGAGGATAGCGAAAGCCATCAGTTCCTGCCTAAAAGCGGATTCATGCCGGAATGCACTCTTCAGTCCTGCCAGGGAAAACCGTGTGGCGTTTAACAGGTGCGTCAGTCCCGTGTTGGTTTTCTTGTTAAACGCGGTACTTTCATCAGCGTGTTTGGTTGTCATGGGATCTATTCTGTTAGAGCTCATTTGCAGGGACCTAGTTTAGGCAAATTCGCGCTTGAATCGACCTTAAATGACCCCACTAAGTGGATAGTATTCAAAATATACAGGATGACCAGACGTGAGAATCGACAAATTCACCGCCAAACTTCAACAAGCGCTCTCCGATGCCCAGTCCCTGGCAGTTGGTCGTGATCATAACAGCCTTGCGCCGGTGCACCTCGTGCAGGCGCTGCTTCGTCAACAGGGTGGTTCAGTAAAACCGATTCTCGCCCAGATGGGTGTAGATACCGTCGCCATGGAGAGTGAACTCGATCTGCTGATAGATCGCCTTCCCCAGATCAAGGAAAACCTCGGCGACGTGCAGATGTCTCCCGAGTTGGGCAAGTTGCTTAATCTTGCTGACAAGAATGCCCAACAAAGTGGTGATCAGTTTATTACCAGCGAAATGGTTCTTCTGGCTGCCGTCGATGATCGTAGTGGGGTTGGGGATCTTTTTGTAAAACTGCAGATTCAGAAGGAATCCCTTAAGCGTGTGATTGAACAGATGCGTGGTGGTTCTACCGTTGACGACCCGAACGCAGAGGACACCCGGCAGGCCCTGGACAAGTACACCGTCAACCTGACCGAACTTGCGGAGCAGGGCAAACTTGACCCGGTAATTGGGCGTGATGAGGAAATCAGGCGAACCATCCAGGTGCTGCAACGTCGTACCAAAAACAATCCGGTCCTGATTGGCGAGCCTGGTGTTGGTAAGACTGCCATTGTTGAGGGTCTCGCCCAGCGGATCATCAATGGCGAAGTGCCCGAAGGATTGCGCAACAAGAGAATTCTGTCACTTGATATGGGCACGTTGATTGCTGGTGCAAAATTTCGTGGTGAATTTGAGGAGCGACTGAAGGCTGTCCTGAATGAACTGTCCAAGGAAGAAGGCCAGGTTATCCTGTTTGTAGATGAGTTGCATACGATGGTTGGCGCCGGTAAAGCAGAAGGTGCCATGGATGCGGGCAATATGCTGAAACCGGCGCTCGCCAGGGGTGAACTCCATTGCGTTGGTGCAACTACACTCGATGAATACCGTGAATACATTGAGAAAGATGCTGCGCTGGAACGTCGGTTCCAGAAAGTGCAGGTAGATGAACCCAGTGTCGATGATTCTATCGCGATTTTGAGGGGTCTTAAGGAGCGGTATGAGGTTCATCACGGCGTAGATATTACTGACCCGGCAATCATTGCAGCGGCCCAGTTGTCCTATCGATATATTACAGATCGCCAGTTACCTGATAAGGCAATTGACCTGATCGATGAAGCTGCAAGTTTGATCCGTATGGAAATGGATTCAAAGCCCCAGGATATGGATCGTCTGGAGAGGCGACTGATCCAGCTTAAAATTGAACGTGAAGCGCTCAAGAATGAGGAAGACGAGGGGTCCAGGCAGCGACTTGAAAAGCTTGATTCGGACATTGAGGAACTGGAAAAGGAATATGCGGATCTCGACAGCGTCTGGAGTGCTGAGAAAGTGGCGCTTCATGGTGCGCAACAGGTTAAGGAAGATCTTGAGCAGGCAAAACTGGAATTCGAATCAGCGCGACGTGCCGGTGACCTGACGAAAATGTCCGAGCTCCAGTACGGCGCGATACCTGATCTTGAGAAAAAGCTTGATATGGCTCAGTCCACGGACAGTTCCACTATGACCTTGCTCCGGAATCGGGTGACCGAAGAGGAAATCGCGGAGGTTGTTTCAAAATGGACCGGGATTCCTGTCACCAAGATGATGGAAGGGGAGCGTGCCAAGCTGCTCGCCCTCGAGGAAGAACTTCACAAACAGGTGATTGGCCAGGATGAAGCGGTAACAGCCGTGTCTAACGCTATCCGCCGTTCTCGTGCCGGTCTATCCGACCCTGGCAGGCCCAATGGATCATTCCTGTTCCTGGGTCCAACCGGTGTTGGTAAAACTGAACTCTGTAAAACGCTGGCAAGATTCCTGTTTGATACAGAAGACGCGTTGATTCGTATCGATATGTCTGAATATATGGAAAAGCACTCTGTTGCTAGACTGATTGGTGCACCCCCGGGCTATGTCGGTTACGAGGAGGGCGGCCTTCTGACGGAAAAAGTCAGGCGCAAACCCTACTCAGTGATCCTGCTGGATGAAATTGAAAAGGCTCACCCTGATGTCTTCAACATCCTGTTACAGGTGCTGGATGACGGTCGACTGACTGACGGGCATGGAAGAACGGTTGATTTCAAAAACACCGTCCTCGTGATGACTTCGAACCTGGGATCAGACCTGATCCAGACAATGTCGGGTGGCAGTTACGACGAGATGAAATCCGCGGTGATGAATGTTGTCTCGACAGCCTTTCGCCCCGAATTTATCAACCGGGTTGATGATTCTGTTGTGTTCCATCCCCTCGAGAAGGAGCAAATCAAAGGTATCGCGCGTATCCAGCTGGAAATCCTCCAGCGTAGGGTTAAAGAAGCCCGGATATGTTTGCAGTTTGATGAGGATGCGCTGCAGCTTCTGGTTGAGGTGGGTTATGACCCAGTGTATGGCGCCAGGCCGTTAAAGCGCGCGATTCAGCAATACGTCGAGAATCCGTTGGCAGAGGCAATTCTGTCTGGCGATTACGTGGCAGGAGACCAGATTCAGGCCAGCAGGGCTGATAAGAGCATAGTTTTCGCTAAAACCTGAAAAGTACTGTACATAAACACAGTTAAAATGTACTGTGTGTTTATCCAGTAGTTTGGTCAAGCTCTGATACAGGTTGAGAAAGGTGACGCGCATGAAATCACGAATATCGAAAGCAAAAACAAAAGCAAAAACAAAAACTGGTTTGTTAAAAAACACATGGGCAAAGACGGCTCCAGAAGGCTATGCACCCGAGAGATACGATGCAGGTTTGCTGGGCGCCGACGACAGTGCTCGATTGACTCTGGTTGAGTTGAAACTGCCAGTAGATGCTGCAGCTCATTCGGTCCTCGCGATGGAAGCTGCCAGAAAAATGCGCAGGTCGCGCCAGAAGCTAAGAACTGGCCAGGAAGTCTGTCACCACCTGAAGATGATGCTTGCGAGCGACCCGTCTTCCAGGGAGTCTGTACCGCGGAAACAGGCTGCTGGTACAGAACCTCAGTTTCGATTGGGGTTCTGAGCGGTCTGTTTCCTTTTTCCGATCTGGTTTATTAAGCGGCTTTTTAGAACAGCACTACTAGAATCACCTTAGAAAGTCAGGATTAACTGCCAGGTAACGCCTGGACGACAAATACCCGGTGCGGGATAGCCATTGGTTCTTCCGGAAAATCTTTGGCGAGTAATGCGGCAAGCTCGGCATCAAACCGTTCTACTTCCTCAGAAGTCAGTGTCGCTGCAATTCCGGCGCTGGCCCTGATTCGGCCACGCCATGATTCGTGGGTATAGATGGCGGGTTCGTCAAAGGTAAATGATTCAATCTCTTCAAATCCGTTTTCTCCCAGATCACGAAACAAACCCGGATGTATGCCAGTTAGATTACCGCCTCGCCAACCCGGGTTGTACTGTTCGATGAGTTTTTCCGTGCGCCTGACAACGTTACCCTTAAGGGGGAGCCAATCGTAGAATGCGATGAGTAACCGGCCTCTTTGAGGCGAAAAAACAGCCTGTCTGGGAAGCCTGCCCGGTGCATGAGATAATCTGACGCGGTTTTCCCGAAATCCACATTGTCTATCGGTGCTTTCATACTATTCCTGGCATATTGTTCTTGGGATAGTGTTCCTGGCATTAACTAAGGCATTTTCACTGGCGCTGTTGGATTCAGTATCCAAAGCAGGTTGTCTCCAGGCTAATCAAGATGACTGACATGTATATAAGAAAAGGTAATCGTAAATTCCCGTGAGTTTTCGTGAATAGCTCAGAGATGGTAGACGTCTGCATAGTGGGGGCGGGCGTCATTGGCCTGGCGATTGCCCGGGAGTTGGCGATTTCCGGAAAAGATGTTCTGGTGCTGGAGCAGGGGCCGAGAATTGGGGAAGGCGTTAGTAGCAGGAACAGCGAAGTCATACACGCAGGCATTTATTACCCGGC
>LWDU01037355.1_pt1 | contig 32643 bp, 30 predicted proteins | sample 727161 | NCBI WGS metagenome assembly LWDU01 (sample SAMN04566230, study PRJNA314399) | hydrothermal vent metagenome | isolation source: deep sea hydrothermal plume seawater | place: Mexico: Gulf of California, Guaymas Basin | collected 2004-07-11 | reverse complement strand
GCGGCGCGGCCGAACCCCCGATCGTCGCCGCGCGCAGCTTGGGCAGTTCGAGATTGTTGGCGTCGCAATACTGGAAATGCGCCAGCCACACTGTGGGCACACCCGCCGAATCGGTCACGCCTTCGGTCTTCATCACTTCGTCGAGAACCGCGGGATCATTGACCGCGCTGAAGACGAATTTGATCCCTGCCATCGCCCCGGCGTAGGGCAGGCCCCAGCTCGCCGCATGGAACATCGGCACGACCGGCAACATCACCGAGGACGCGTTGAAGTTGAACGCCGCGGGCTGCAGCCCCGCCATCGCGTGCAACAGCGTCGAGCGGTGTTCGTACTGGACGCCCTTGGGGTTGCCCGTGGTACCGCTGGTGTAGCAGATCATGCAGGGATCGCGCTCGTCGCCGTCGACCCATTCGAAATCGCCATCCTGCGCGCCGATCCAGTCCTCGAAGCTGGTAGTGTGTTCGCCACTGTCGAAGCAGATGTAATGTTCGACCGTCGGCCACTTGTCGCGCATCTTGTCCACGATCGGCTGGAACGCGGCATCGTAGATCATCACCTTGTCCTCGGCGTGATTGACGATGTACTCGAGCTGGTCCTCGAACAGGCGCGGATTGCAGGTGTGCAGCACGCCGCCCATGCCGGCGACGCCGAACCAGCTGACGAGATGGCGCGCGTGGTTCATCGCGAGGCTGGCGACCTTGTCGCCCTTGCCCAGCCCCAGCGCCTGCAGCGCCTGGCTCATCTTCTTCGCATCGCGCCGGATGCCAGCCCAGTCGGTCCGGGTTTCGCTGCCATCGGCCCAACGGGTTACGATTTCCCGGTCGGGGGCCTCACGAGCCGCGTGATCGATCACATGCGAAATCCGCATGCTCCAGTCCTGCATCGCGCCAAGCGACATATGTATTCCTCTCCGTTTTATGGTCATTGCAGGGCGCCGATGGCGACGTAGCGATCCAGAGCCCATTCGCCGCCAGCAGGCGACTGTGGGCGCTGGATGGCCACGCCGTGCGGGCGTGCAACGACCGTGTACTCAGGCGACGAGGCGCAGGTTCGCCTTGCCCCGCCGCGCGGTCAGCTGCACCTTGGCAAGCCCGGGCACGCTTGCCAAGCGTTCGGCAAGCTCCCCGTCGATAGAAAATGTTCGCCCCAATCGCATGACGGGCGCGGCGGCATCGCCGGTCAACAAGGTGGCGACCGCTTCGTCGCCACCCTCGCCACCTTCGCCCAGCGCCAGCGCCAGCTGCGCCATGGCCTCGACGCTCTCGACCTCGAGCGTCAACAGCATCGCCATGCTGCCACGCACCGCGTCGAGCGGGACCGCCCCGCGCACCGTGATCCGCGGCGGTTCGTCGGGGCTGGGGCTGTCCAGTTCGACATCGAGCTTCACGCAGGTGCCGTTCTTGGCCCATTCGAGGAATTTCTCGACCAGTCCTTCTTCGAAACAGGCTGCGCTGAACTGACCCGAGGCATCGGAGAACTCGGCGCGGATGAAGGGCTTCCCGCGCTTGGTCGTGCCCTTGCTGGCGCCTTCGACCTGCACCGCCATCACCGCCCCCATGCGGCCGCCACCGGGCACGCCGCCGGACATCAGCGAGGCGTGCGAACGCGCCCCCTGCGCGCTGGCGATCTCGCGATAGGCGGCGGTGGCGTGCTGCTTGAATGAGAAGCCCATGTTCTCCTTCTCGCGGGCGCGCGCCTCGCTGAGCGACCAGTCCTCTGCGTCCTTCAGCCGCAGATCGTCCTCGACCGCCGCATCCTCGCCGCCGAACAGGGCGGCCTGCCCACTCGAACGTTCGCGCTCGGCTGCATCGGCCACCGCGAGCAGCATGTCGGCATTGGCCATCAGCTTGGCGCGATTGGGCTCGAACTCGTCGAGCGCGCCCGCGCTGATGAGCGCTTCGAGCTGGCGCGAATTCATCGAGCCCTTGGGTAGCCGTTCGAACAGGTCCTTCAGGCTTTCGAACCGGCCGGCGGTCTCGCGTTCCTCGACGATTGCCTCCATCGCGCGCTCGCCGACATTGCGGATGCCCGCAAGGGCATAGCGCACGGCATAGCCATCGTCGGTCTGCTCGACCGTATATTCTGCTTCCGAGTAATTGAGCGCGGGCGGCAGCACCGTGATCCCGCCACGCCGCGCATCGTCGACGAAGATTGCCAGCTTTTCGGACTGGTGCATGTCGAAGCACATCGAGGCGGCGTAGAATTCTTCCGGATAATGCGCCTTGAGCCAGGCGGTCTGGTAGGCGAGCAGCGCATAGGCGGCGGCGTGCGACTTGTTGAAACCATATCCGGCGAACTTGTCGATCAAATCGAACAGCGCGTTCGCCTCGGCCTTCTCGATCCCGCTGACCTCCTTGCACCCCGCAACGAAGCGTTCGCGCTGGATGTCCATCTCCGCCTGGACTTTCTTGCCCATCGCACGGCGCAGCAAATCGGCGTCGCCGAGCGAATAGCCCGCGAGGATCTGCGCCGCCTGCATGACCTGTTCCTGGTAGACGAAGATGCCGTAGGTCTCGGCCAATATGCCTTCGAGCTTGGCGTGGGGGTACTCGATTTCGACCTCGCCCGCCTTGCGCTTGCCGAACAGGGGGATGTTGTCCATCGGGCCCGGACGGTAGAGCGAGACGAGCGCGATGATGTCGCCGAAATTGGTCGGCTTCACCGCGGTCAGCGTGCGCCGCATGCCTTCCGATTCGAGCTGGAACACGCCCACCGTGTTGCCCGCCTTCATCAGCTCGTAGACCTTGGGATCGTCGAGCGGCAGCTGCGACAGGTCGATGTCGATCTCGCGCCGCTTGAGCAGGTCGACCGCCTTCTTGAGCACCGACAGCGTCTTCAGCCCGAGGAAGTCGAACTTGACCAGTCCCGAGCTCTCGACATTCTTCATGTCGTACTGCGTCACCGGCATGTCCGAGCGCGGGTCGCGGTAGAGCGGCACCAGCTTGGCCAGCGGGCGATCACCGATCACCACGCCCGCCGCGTGGGTAGAGCTGTTGCGCGGAAAGCCCTCCAGTTGCATCGCCAGGTCGACGAGCCGCTTCACCTCGTTGTCATTGTCGTATTCGGCCTTGAAATCGGCTGCGCCATTGAGTGCGCGCGGCAGCGTCCACGGGTCGGTCGGGTGGTTGGGCACCATCTTGCACAGCCGGTCGACATGGCCGTAGCTCATCTGCAGGATCCGCCCCGTATCGCGCAGCACCGCGCGCGCCTTGAGCTTGCCGAAGGTGATGATCTGCGCGACGTGGTCGTGCCCGTATTTCTGCTGGACGTAACGGATCACCTCGCCGCGGCGGGTTTCGCAGAAGTCGATATCGAAGTCGGGCATCGACACGCGTTCGGGATTGAGGAAACGTTCGAACAGCAGGCCCAGCTGGATCGGATCGAGATCGGTGATCGTCAGCGCCCAGGCGACGAGGCTACCCGCACCCGAACCACGCCCCGGCCCCACGGGGATGTCGTGGTCCTTGGCCCATTTGATGAAGTCGGCAACGATCAGGAAGTAGCCGGGGAAGCCCATCTGGTTGATGATATCGACTTCGAATTGCAGCCGGTCGAAATAGACCTTGCGCTGCTCGTCGCTCATCTCGCCATAAGGTTCGAGCCGGGCTTCCAATCCCTTGCGCGCATCTTCTTCCAGCGCGCGCGCCTCGCCCTCGAGGTCGCCCGCGAGGCTGGGCAGGATCGGCTTGCGATAGGGTGGCGCATAGGCACAGCGCTGCGCCACGACGAGCGTGTTCTCGACCGCTTCGGGCAGGTCGTCGAAGGCCTCCTCCATCATGTGGTAGGTCTTGACGTAACTTTCGGGGTTCGACTTGGCGCGCTCCTCCGCATCGACATGCGTCGACCCGGCAATGCACAGCATCGCGTCATGCGCCTTGTGCATGTGCGGCTCCGCGAAATTGGCGGGATTGGTGGCGACCAGCGGAAGGTCGCGCGCATAGGCGAGATCGACCAGCGCTGCCTCGGCGCGTTCCTCGACCGCGTTCCCGCGCCGCGCAAGTTCGATGTAGAGCCGTTCGGGGAACAGCGCCTGCAACCGGTCGAGCGCGGCTTCGGCATGGCTTTGCTGGCCTTCCGCCAGAAGCCGCGTGACCGCGCCCTCGCTTGCCCCGGTGAATGCGATCAGCCCGTCGGTATATCCGGCGAGATCGTCCATCCCGACATGCGGATCATATTCGAGCGGCCGTTCGAGATGCGCCTTCGAAACGAGGTGGCAAAGATTGTCGTAACCCGCCTCGTCCTGCGCATAGAGCGGGAGGTAATCGACCTGCTTGCCCTCGCTGTCGCGCGCGACACCCAGCAGCGTACCGATGATCGGCTGCACGCCTTCCGCCTTGCAGGCATTGGCGAACATGACCGCGCCATACAGCCCGTTGCGGTCGGCGATCGCGATCGCGGGAAAACCGCGCTCCTTGGCCAGCTTGGCCATCGCCTTCGGATCGATCGCGCCCTCGAGCATCGTATAGGCGGAAAGGATACGAAAGGGGACGAAGGGCTTGTATGGCATGCTGCGCAATATGCGCAGCGCGCGGGGATTCGCCAAGCCGTGGGCAGCCCGCTTTCCTCCATTCCGTCAGCTGGCCGCGGTCAAGGCCCCTGATGGCGTTACCGCCCGGTCTCAGGCGTGCGGGAAATCGGGTAGTGCGGCCAGTTGGGCGACTTCGGCGGCGTGGTATTCGCGGTCGCCTGCCTTCTCGATGCAATAGGCAGCGCGTTCGTCCTCCGGCAGCAGCATCATGTGGCGGATCATCTCGGCGAAAGTGCCGCTGCGCAGGCCCTTGGCCCCATCGAGCACGCCATCGCCGTCATCGACGCGGTGCAGGCTGGCGCGATCGTCCCACGCGATGCCTTCGTGGTGGGTATCGTCGGCGCGGAAGGTGCTGGGATGGTCGGTCATGCAGAATCTCCTTTGCCCGACCAACGACTGAACCGCATTCGGGGTCCGTCAGGCGAGCAGGCCTTCGTGCAACCGCACAACGCGATCCATCTTCTGCGCCAGCCGCTCGTTATGCGTTGCGATCAGCGCCGCGCTGCCCTCGCCACGCACCAGCGAGAGGAACTCGGCCAGCACCCGGTCCGAGGTCACCTCGTCGAGATTGCCGGTGGGTTCGTCGGCGAGCACGAGATCGGGCTTGTTCGCCAAACCGCGGGCGACGGCGACACGCTGTTGCTCGCCCCCGGACAGCTGGCTCGGGCGATGGTCGAGCCGGTGCCCCAGCCCAAGCGCGACCAGCAGCTCCTGCGCCCGCGCCTCGGCTTCGGCGCGCGGGGTGCCGGCGACAAGTTGCGGCAGCACGACATTTTCCAGCGCGTCGAAATCGGGCAACAGGTGATGGAACTGATAGACGAAACCCAGATGGTCACGGCGCAATGCGGTGCGCGCGCGCGAGTTCGACTTCTCGGCCGATTGGCCCGCAATCACGATCTCACCGCCGAAGCCGCCCTCGAGCAGCCCGACCGCCTGCAGCAGCGTCGACTTGCCCGAACCCGACGGCCCGAGCAGCGCAACGATCTCGCCCGGGCGGATCGCCAGATCGACCCCGCGCAGCACGTCGATCCGCTCGCCGCCCTGTTCGAAGCTGCGGGTGAGCGCCTTGAGCTCGACCACCGGTTTGACGCCCAGATCATTCATAACGCAGCACCTGCACGGGATCGGTGTTCGCCGCCTTCCACGCCGGGTAGAGCGTGGCGAGGAAGCTGAGGCCCAGTGCGAGCAGCGCGATCATGGTCACCTCGCCGCCGTCGACCTTCGAAGGAATGGTGGTGAGGAAGCGGTATTGCGGATCCCACAAGTCCTGCCCGGTCAGCGCGCCGATTGCCTGGACGATCTGCTGCCGCCCGGCGAGGATCGCGAAGCCCAGCGCAAGCCCGATCACCGTCCCGATCGCGCCTACCGTGAAGCCGGTGGTGACGAAAATCTTCATCAGGCTCTGCCGCGTCGCGCCCATCGTCCGCATGATCGCGATGTCGCGCGTCTTGGCCCGTACCAGCATCACGAGGCTGGAGAGGATGTTGAACGCTGCCACCAGCACCATGAAGCTGAGCGCAAACGCCATCGCCGCGCGCTCGACCTGAAGGGCGTCGAACAAGGCTGAGTTTATCGTTTTCCAATCGTTGACGACTGCCCGCCCCTGCACAGCACGCTGCACGGGTTCGAGAATTTCGCCGACTTGGTCGGGATCATTGACCGTAACCTCGATCATGCTCACCGCATCGCCGATCAACATGAGGGTCTGCGCGTCCTGCATTGGCATCACCACGAACGCGCCGTCGTAATCGTAGACGCCGACCTCGAAGATCGCGGCGACTTCGTAACCGATCTGCCGCGGCATGGTACCGAATGGGGTCGAACGTCCCTGCGGATTGATTACAGTGATCGTGTCACCAACGCGGGCGCCAATATTTTCGGCGAGGCGCACCCCGATGGCGACCTTGCTTGCACCGGGCTGCAGCTGGGCGAAGTCGCCGCTGATCGCCTTAGTAGCGAGATCGTCGAGGTCTTCCTGAATATTACCACGTATGAGAATGGCTTCGACACGGCCGTTGAAGCTGCCCAACAGCGGCTGTTCAATCAAGGGGCTCGCATCGACCACCCCTGGCGTTGCACGCACTTCCTCGAGGATGTTTTCCCAATCGTCCATCCGGCCGCCATAAGCCTGGACGATAGCGTGCCCGTTCAATCCGGTGATCTTGTCGAGCAGTTCGGCGCGAAAGCCGTTCATCACGCTCATCACCACGATCAGCATCGCCACCGACAGCATCACCACGCCGATGGAGATGCTGGCAACGAGGGCGATGAAAGCTTCGCCCTTGCCCGGAAGCAGGTAGCGTTTGGCGATCGTCCATTCGAAAGGAGAGAGGATCAAGGCAGCCCTTGTCTTTGCCTGCGGGAAGCGACGCGTTTAGGCAGAGCCACCTTGCTGCGCAATGAAATCGTGCGCGGCAGCGTGGGTTTGGTCGCACTGCCCTTGTAATCGGAGCGTAACAACGCCATTGGGCGCGCATCCCGATCAGCCGCCGCGGACAGGCCATTCGATGAACCTCACCCACCCGTTTCTCGACGAGGATGGCGACAAGCTGCGCGAAGAGTGCGGCGTGTTCGGCGCCGTCAATGCCACCGATGCTGCCGCGGCCACTGCGCTCGGCCTGCACGCGCTGCAACACCGCGGGCAGGAAGCCGCCGGCATCACCAGCTTCGACGGGACCGAATTCTTCACCCGTCGCGGGCTCGGCCATGTGGCGGAGAATTTCTCTTCGCAGGAAGCGATCGCCGAATTGCCCGGCATGATGGCGGCAGGCCATGTCCGCTATTCGACCACCGGCGGGTCGGGGCTGCGCAACATCCAGCCGCTCTATGCCGATCTCGCCAGCGGTGGTTTCGCGGTCGCGCATAACGGCAACATTTCCAATGCGGGGATGCTGCGCGAGGATCTCGTCCGCCGCGGCTCGATCTTCCAGTCGACCAGCGACACCGAGGTGATCATCCACCTCGTTGCCACCAGCCGCTATCCCACCATCATGGACCGGCTGATCGACGCGCTGCGCCTTCTTGAAGGCGCCTATGCGCTGATCGTCATGACGCCCGAAGGCATGATCGCCTGCCGCGATCCGCTGGGCATCCGCCCGCTGCAGATGGGCCGGGTCGGCGATGCGACGCTGTTCGCCTCCGAAACCGTCGCTTTCGACGTGGTCGGTGCCGAATTCGTCCGCCAGGTCGAACCGGGCGAAGTGATCAAGGTCGATTTCGATGGCAATGTCGATTCGCTCCATCCCTTCGGCAACCATTCCGCGCGTCCGTGCATCTTCGAGCATGTCTATTTCAGCCGCCCCGATTCGGTGTTCGACGGACGCAGCATCTACGAGGCGCGCAAGGCGATCGGTGCCGAACTGGCGCGTGAAACGCCGATCGAGGCCGATCTGGTGGTGCCCGTGCCCGACAGCGGCGTGCCCGCCGCGATCGGCTATGCGCAGGAATCGGGCATTCCCTTCGAACTGGGCATCATCCGTTCGCACTATGTCGGACGCACCTTCATCCAGCCAAGCGACGGCGCGCGCCACTCGGGCGTGAAGCGCAAGCACAATGCCAACCGCGCGCTGGTCGAAGGCAAGCGGATCGTGCTTATCGACGACAGCATCGTGCGCGGGACCACCAGCCTGCAGATCGTCGAGATGATGCGCGATGCGGGCGCGACCGAAGTGCATTTCCGCGTTGCCAGCCCGCCCACCGCGCACAGTTGCTTCTACGGTGTCGACACGCCCGAACGCAGCAAGCTGCTCGCCGCGCGGATGGATGTCGAGCCGATGCGCGAATTCATCAAGGCGGACAGCCTCGCCTTTGTGTCGATCGACGGGCTCTATCGCGCGGTCGGCGAAAAGCCGCGCGATGCCGCCTGCCCCAAGTTCTGCGATGCCTGCTTTACGGGTGACTATCCCACCTCACTGACCGATCTCGCGCGGCGCGACGACAAGCAGCAGCAGCTCGCCTTCCCTTCCGAACAGGTCGCCTGATGACGAAACCGCTCGACAACCGCCTTGCTCTGGTTACCGGAGCCAGCAAGGGCATAGGCGCCGCGACGGCGAAGGCGCTCGCCGCTGCCGGTGCGCATGTGGTGCTGACCGCGCGCGACGTCCGCGCGCTCGAAGCGGTCGAAGACGCCATTCACGAAGCCGGCGGCGCCTCCACCATCGCCCCGGTCGACCTCGCCGAAAGTGACGGGATCGCGCGGTTGGCCTCGGCGATCGGCGGGCGCTGGGACAAGCTCGACGCGCTGGTGATCGCGGGCGCCTACCTGCCCGCGCTGACGCCGGTCACGCAGATCGACGGCAAGCAGCTCAGCCAGGCGCTGACGGTCAACTTCCTCGCCACGCAAGCGCTGATCGCCAATTTCGATCCGCTGCTCAAGCGCGCCGAAGCGGGCCGCGTCATCGGGCTGACCAGCAGCGTCGGCGCAGCTCCGCGGGCCTATTGGTCAGCCTATGGTGCGACCAAGGCGGCGTTCGACAATTTGCTCGAAAGCTACGCGCAGGAGGTCGAGAAAGTCTCCAAGGTCCGCGTCGCAGTGATCGACCCGGGCGCCACGCGCACCGACATGCGCGCCAAGGCCTATCCCGGCGAAGACCCGAAGACGGTAAAAGATCCCGCAGTGGTCGCCGACCGGCTGGTCGAACTGCTCGTTAACGATTTCGATGGCTGCCATCGCGAGCGCGTCGAGGGCTGAGTTAACCACGCCTGCCAAGGTTCCGGAAAGGCTGATCGGGGATACTCCCCGCTCGCCCGCGCATCCCCGCGCGGCATTGGGATCGAAAAGAGGGCGCCGCATGATTCAGCAACAGGACAGCTATTCGCTGGCCGCGCAGGAGGACCGTAGCGGTCCGCGCGCGAAACTGACGATCCCCGCGCAGCTACGCGCCAGCGGGGGCCGTGCATTCCAGACCGTCATCCACGACCTGTCGGTGTCGGGCTTCTCCGCCGCAGCCCTCAACCGCATGCATGAGGGGCAATTGTGCTGGCTGACGTTGCCGGGCCTCGAATCGCTTCAGGCGCAGGTCGTCTGGTGGGAGAAATGCATGGTCGGCTGCGCGTTCAGCGAACTGCTCAGCCCGATCGTCTTCGATAGCATCATCACCCGCTTCGGGAGCGACGAAGCACTGCGCAGCGCGTAGGGGCGGCGCGCCCTGAAGCCCGCCACCCACGCGCCACATCAATCGGCCGCCGCCTCGCGGATCGACCCGACCAAGGCGCGGAAACCGTCGCGCGCCGGGGCGCTGGTCGCGGTCTTCCAATTGCTCACCACGGCCACCACTAGCTTCTCTTCCGGAACGATGGTGATCGCCTGGCCGAAAATGCCCTGCGCGCCGTACATCTCGCCGGGATAGGTCCACCATTGGTAGCCATAGCCGAAGCCGGGTGCCTGCGGTCCGAAATCAACCAGTGGCGAGCCAGCCTTCGCGAACCAGCCTTCGGGAACCACCCCGTCACCGCCCTCGAGCGCGAACTGCCCCATCCGCGCGTAATCCGACAGGCGCAGCGACAGGCAGCAGCCGCCGATGTTTCCGCCCGTTAGATCTTGCATCCAGAACATCCCGCCTGCGAAGCCGGCCGGGTTCACAATCTTCTCTGCGGCATAGGCGGCGAGCGATTGGCCCGTCGCCTGTTCGACGATCAGCCCGAGCAGGTTAGTTTCGAGTGTCTTGTAGACCCATTTCTCACCCGCAGGGGCCTCGCGCTCCAGCGTCCGCGCATAGGTCACAGCCTGCGATTCTCCCGCCACCGGCGTCACCGCGAGCATCTTGGCCACGTCGCTGTCCGGGTCGGTGTAATCCTCGTTCCACGCCACGCCCGAAGTCATGCTGGCGATCTGGCCGACGCTGACGCCGTCATAGGCGGTGCCCGCGAGTTCGGGAATGATATTGGTCACCGGCGTATCGACGCTGGCGATGGCGCCATCGGCAATCGCGGCGCCCAGCAGGGTGGAAGTGAAGCTCTTGGCGACCGAGAAGCTCGTCCAGCGTCCTTCGGGCCCGAAGCCGAGCCCGTAATGCTCGGCGATCACCTTGCCGTCCTTCAGCACCATGACGCCCGCGGCATTGGTCTCGTCCATATAGGCGCGGATTTCGCGCTGGACGGTGCCGGGCAGCATTTCGCTCGCGCGTGGCAGCACACGCGGATCGGCAGCGGGCGCGACCTCGAGCCCGGGAAAGCTGTCCTCCATCGCACGGAACGCCGCCGAACGGCGCTCGTCGCTCCAGAACAGGATCGAATCCGACGGATCGAGACTGGCCATGTCCGCAGGCATCGATTGCGTGACCGCTGGCACTGCCGCCGCTGGAGCGGGCGCAGGCGCAGGGACGCTGTCCGCGCTGCCATAGGCGCTCGTGCAGCCGGCCAGTGCCAGTGCGGTGGTCGTGGCCCACAGGACCCGTTTGATCTGTCGCATCAGTTCTCTCCCTCTTTCACCAGCGTGACCTGGTGGACGTCGATCCCGCCACCGCGGAAACCGCCCTCGCAATACATCAGGTAATAACGCCACAAGCCGCAGAATTCGCTGTCGAAACCTGCCGGCAGCCGCCCCTCTGCGGCGGCCTTATCGAAATTGCGCCGCCATTCAAGCAGTGTCCCCGCATAGTCGGCACCGAAGTCGCGCTGGTCGGTCCAGGCGAGGCCGCGCTCCTCTGCCAGCGCACGAAACTCGCTGGTGCGGATCAGCAGCCCGCCGGGGAAGACATAGGCCTGGATGAAATCGGCGCTGCTGGCATAGGCATCGAACAGGTCGTCGCGCATGGCGATGAACTGGATCGCCGCGCGCCCGCCCGGCGTCAGGTTCCGCGCGATGCAGTCCATGAAGGTCGGCCAGTACTCGCGACCCAGCGCCTCGACCATCTCGACGCTGACAATCGCATCGAAGGTGCGGGCCGTGTCGCGATAGTCCTGCTTGCGGAAATCGACACCGGGATGACGCGCGCGCGCCCAGTCGAGCTGTTCCTCGGAAAGGCTGATCGCGGTGACACTGCGGCCCTGCGCGGCAAGTTCTGCGGCCAGCGCACCCCAGCCGCAGCCGATCTCGAGCACGCTGCCCGCATCACCGATGCGTTGGGACAGACTTGCCCACTTGCGCCGCTGGGCTGCCTCGAGACCGTCCTCGTCAATGGCAAGCGCCGAGGAGTAGCTCATCGTCGGGTCGAGCCAAGCGGCATAGAAATCGTTGCCCAGGTCGTAATGCGCGGCGATGTTCTTGCGCGCGCCGGAAGGCGTGTTGCGGTTGACCAGGTGCGCGAGGCGGAGCGCGTGGCGGAACGGCCCCTTCGCACGCGCCGTATCGCCCAGCCGCGCGGCATGCTGCATGAACAGCGCGAACAGCGGCACCGGATCGGGGCTCCACCACTCGCCCGCGGCCCAGGCCTGGTACCAGCCGACCGAACCATTGCTGGCCAGCCTGACCAGCGCGTTCCAGCTGCGTAATTCGACCGTGCAGTCGAAGCCTGGCGCGCGCCCGCCCAGTTCGCGGCGGCTGCCATCGGGCAAGGTGGCGGCAATGCTGCCGCTGACCAGCGCCTTATCGATACGGTCGAGAATCTTGCCGAAGCCCGGCGCCACCAGCCGGGCAAGCATACCCGGACGGCGGGCAAAATTCAACGAGCCCTCAATCAGGTCGCGGCCGCGCGGGGTGGTCGGCATGGTCATTGCCCCGCTATGCCGTGCAGGTCGGGCGCCGACAAGCGATGCGCTTCCCACGTGTCGCTTGCCGCGAGTCCTCAGTCCTTGGAAGACCGGTAGGCTTCGAGCGCGCGCTCGCGGGCTTCCTTGTGGCCGATTATCTTGACCGGATAATCGCCGCGCCGCTCGTCGGGCGGATCGTGGATACGGGCATCGTCGAGATCGGCCAGTTCGGGCACGTACTCGCGGATATAGGCCGCTGCGTCGAACTTCTCGCTCTGCGTGAGCGGCGCCATGATCCGCACGAACATGTTGCTGTCGACCCCGGTGCCGCTGATCCATTGCCAGTTGACGCCGTTGTTGCCGTAATCGGCATCCACCAAGCAGTCCCAGTACCACTGCTCGCCGAAGCGCCAGTCGATCAGTAGATGCTTCACCAGAAAGCTGGCGCAGATCATCCTTACGCGGTTGTGCATCCAGCCGGTCTGCCACAGCTGGCGCATGCCGGCATCGACGATGGGATAGCCGGTCATGCCCTTCTGCCAGCATTCGAGGTCCTGCGCGATCAGATGCCCCGCATTGGGGTTCCGCCACAACGTGCCCTCGTCATAATCGCGGTAACTTTGCGTGGGATAATCGGGGAACTGGTCGATCACGTTCTGCGTGTAATCGCGCCAGATCACTTCCTTGGCGTAGGTCTTCCAGCCGTCCGAGCGCTTGTCCTTCAGCTTGTGCCAGACCTGCGCGGGGCTGATCTCGCCCCAATGCAGATGCGGGGACAGGCGCGAGGTAATGTCCTCGGACGGCAAGTTGCGCCCCTCGTCGTACTCGGCGACCACATCGCTCCACCATTCGAGCCGTTCATGCGCGGCCCCCTCGCCGAAGTCCCAGAAGTCGCGGATGCCCCCGGCCCAGTCGGGCTTGGTCGGAAGCAGGTCCCACTCGGCCAGCTCGTCGCTTTCGGGCCAGCTGTCGGGCGAATGGATCGTGGCAGGTTCGGGCAATGGATCGCGCGGCGGCATCCGTTCGAGCATCGCTTTCGAGAACGGGGTGTAGATCTTGTACGGATCGCCCGAACCGGTGGTCACACTGCCCGGGGGGAGCAGGTAATTCCCATCATAGAGGCACAATTTCATGCCCTCGCGCAACGCATCCATCAACTCGTCCTCGGCCTCCTTCCACCACGGCTCGTAATGCCGCATGGCGTGGATGCAGGTGGCGCCGGTTTCGTCGGCCAGCGCGGCAAGCACCTGTGGGGCGTCGCCCCGGCGCAGCACGATCCGCGAATTGCGCGCACCATAGCTCCTGCCGAGGCTTTCAAGCGAATGATGCAGCCAGACCTTCGACGCTCCACCATAGGCATGATCGCCCGCACGGTCCTGGTCGAACACATAGACGGGGATGACGGGGCCGGCCTGGGCCGCGGCATAAAGGGCGGGCTGGTCGGCCATGCGCAAATCGCGCCGCAGCCAGACTATCTGCGGTGAACTCATGCCAACCTAACCGCCGGGTCCGGACGTGGGTTCCGTGCGGACCTGCGGGCAGGCACTGGCAGGTATGGCGACACTGAACCGGCCCGCGGCGCGCGGGTCGGCGAAGCGCGCATCCTGCAGCAGCAAACTGCCGTCCTCTTGCGGCACGACATAGGGGGTGCGCGCCCAGAACAGGAAAGCATCGACCTGGCTGTCGGCCGCGCGCACCGCGTCAAGATCGCAACGGTCGAGCGGCACACCGGGAAAGGTCGTATCCGCATTCATCGTATACAGCCCGTTGCCACCGGTAATGATGTCGCGCTTCCACGACATGAGCGGCGGCGGGCTGGCGATGACCACAGCGGTTCCGGTCGGACTCTCGGTAACACCGCGCTCCGCCGCACCGGTAATCATGCCCTGCCCTGCGATGTAAAGCGCGCCCAGCGTCAGCGCCCAATGCGCAGGCTTCCTCCAGTCCCCGCCCCGCTTCTCCCGGCGCAGCGAAAACCAGGTTGCAAAGCCCATCAAGAGCCACAGCCAGATGTCGATGATGAACAGCGTATCGCCGTAGAACCACTGGCTGGAAAAGGGTTCGAGCAGGCGGATACCGTAGACATTGAGCCAGTCTAGCGCGGGATGCGTCAGACAGCCGAGCAGCGCGAGCGCGTAGAGCCATTTGAAGCTAACCGGCAGCCGCCCCTCGGGCCGCTTCTCGCGACGGGCCTGCCAGCGGTCGAAACCGTAGAGCAATCCGGCGAGGACCAGCGGCAGCAGGATCAAGGCAGGCGGGCCATGCGTGATGCCGCGCCTGAAGCCGAGATGTTCGGTTCCCTCCAGCCAGAAGAAGCAGGCCGCATCGACATCGGGCAGGTTCGCCCCGATGATCAGCGCGGGCATGGCGAGCCCGGTTTTCTTCTTGAGACCCGCCTGCCCGATCAGCGCCCCGACCAGGCTGTGTGTGAGATTATCCATTGCGCGCGAGTGTTAGCCCGCCTTGCGCAAAAGAAAAGGGCGGCAGGTTACCCTACCGCCCTCTGTCCATCGGTTCAGCTTCGATCAGGAATCGAAAGTTTCGCCGCGCCGTGCAGCGGTGAACTCGCGGCGGTCGAGATAGGTGTCGCCGGCCGCGTCGTAGTAGAAGAAGCTGTCGGCGGCCTTGTTGATCGTCTCGGCCTTCAGTTCGGGCTGGCCCTGATCGTTCATCGCCTCGTGCTGCGGATTGAGCGGGATCGCCCAGATCGCGTATTCGGCGACCGAGAGCTGGTCGTCGTCATTGCGATCGAGATAGCCCCAGGTCATGTTCTGACGCAGCCGCATATTGGTTTGCTTATCGCGTTCCTGCGACGCGGCGGTCATTTCCTCGCGCTCGTCCTCGCTCATGTCCTGCGCGGCGTCGCCGTCATCGGCCTGTTCGACCTGCTCGGCCGCCACCTCGTCACGATAGGTCCGATATTCGCTGCGGAAGGCGTCGGCATCGAAGGCATCGCGGCGCGTCTGCGCCTCGTCACCAAGCATGTAGTCCCGGGTCATGGGGTCGTATTCGTCCACCATGGCGGTTTCGGTATCGGCCATTTCGCTGCCGACCACCGGATCATCCGCCACGTCATCTCCGCAGGCGGCGAGCGCCAGCGCCAGCGTGGACAGTGCGGTTGTCTTGATCGGGAAGTTCATGATTTCTCCATTAGTTCAACGAGCCCGCTCGTGGCGGGGATATGTCGAACCAACGGAACCGGACCGCAATCGGTCCGAGAAACCCCTGAACTGCCCTCAGCGGGTCACACCGGATCCTGCGCGGTGCCGTCGACGGTCCAGGTCTGCCCCTTGCCGAGCAGCTTGGCGAGATTGGCTTCCTTGCCTTCGCTTGCCGCGGCCTTTTCCGCCAGCGCGGCAGCCTCGAAGGTCGGCTTGGGATCGTCGTAAAGCACCCCCAGCGCCATCGGGAACAGACCGAAGGGCATCTCGACCAGCATGTGCGCGATCGAGCGATTGGTCACGTCATGGATGATCACGCCCGCGGCTTCCCAGTCGCCATCGACCACCTCGACGACCTCGAGGCTCAACGTGTCGCGATTGAGCGCGATGCCCTTGCTTTCCTTGGCGAACAGCATGGGTTTGCCGTTCTCCAGCCACAGCTGCTGGTCTTCCGCGCCCTTGGGGGCGGCGAAATCGTTGAACACGTCCTTGTTGTAGACGATGCAGTTCTGGAAAATCTCGATGAAGGCGGCACCCTGGTGGGCATGCGCGGCCTTGAGCACGTCGGGCAGGTGCTTTGACACGTCGAACCCGCGGCCAACGAAGCGCGCGCCCGCACCCAGCGCGAAAGCGGCGGGGCGTGCGGGATGGTCGTAGCTGCCGATCGGGGTCGAGGGCGACTTGGTGCCCTCGCGGCTGGTGGGCGAGGCCTGGCCCTTGGTGAGGCCGTAGATCTCGTTGTTGAACAGCATGATCTGCATGTTCACGTTGCGGCGCAGAACATGCATCAGGTGGTTGCCGCCGATCGACAATCCGTCACCATCGCCGGTCACCAGCCAGATATCGAGATCGGGGTTGGCCAGCTTCGCACCTGTGGCGAAGGCGGGCGCGCGGCCGTGGATCGTGTGGAAGCCGTAGCTTTCGACATAATAGGGGAACCGGCTCGAGCAGCCGATGCCCGAAATGAACACGGTGTTGGCCGGGTCCGCGCCCAATTGCGGCAGCGTGCGCTGCACCGCCTTGAGGATCGCGTAGTCTCCGCAACCCGGGCACCAGCGGACTTCCTGATCGGTTTCCCAGTCCTTGAGCGTGGTTTCGATTTTCACTGGTGCGTTCACGAGCCGTGCTCCTGCGATTGCGGCGAGGCTGTGTCGTTCAACGAGCCATCGTCGTGCCCCGCCTCGAGATGGGGCAACTGGTCGTCATTGACGAGCACCTGCCCGCCCTCATTGCCTTCGACGCCGTCGAAATACTTGCCGATCGCCTCTTCCAGTTCGGCGATCTGGAACGGTTGGCCGCTGGTCTTGGTCAGCGGCGTCGCATCGACGAGGAACTGGTCGCGCAGCACGGTCTTGAACTGGCCGGTGTTCATCTCGGGCACCAGCACATGCTCGAAGCCGTGCAGCAATTCGCCGAGATTGGCGGGCATCGGCCAGATGTGGCGGACATGGATGTGGCTGACATCGAGGCCCTTGCGGCGCGCATTGTCGACCGCGCGATGGATAGGGCCATAGGTCGACCCCCAGCCGACCACGGCGAGCTTGCCCGACGTGTTGCCGAGGCAGACCTCCTGATCGGGCACCGCGATGCCCTCTACCTTGCCCTTGCGCAGGTCGGTCATCCGCTGGTGGTTGTCGGGCGAATAATCGATATTGCCGGTCAGCTCGTGCTTCTCGATCCCGCCGATACGATGCATCAGGTCGGGCGTGCCGGGCTTGACCCAGGGCCGTGCGCCCTTCTCGTCCCGCTTGTAGGGCAGGAAGGTTGCGTTGCCGTCATCGTCCTGCGCGTTCTTTTCGGTCAGGAACTTGGCCGGGAACGGGGTGTAGCTTGCCGGGTCGGGCACCTTCCACGGTTCGGCGGCATTGGCGATGTACCCGTCGGTCAGCAGCATGACCGGGGTCATGTACTGCACCGCGATACGGCACGCCTCGATCGCGACATCGAACGCATCGCCGGGGCTGCTAGCCGCGATCACCGGCATCGGCGCATCGCCGTTGCGGCCGTAGACAGCCTGATAAAGATCGCTTTGCTCGGTCTTGGTTGGCAGGCCGGTCGAAGGGCCACCGCGCTGCGAATTGACGATCACCAGCGGCAGTTCGGTCATGATGCCCAGCCCGATCGCCTCGGTCTTGAGCGCGATGCCGGGGCCCGACGAACTGGTCACGCCCAAGCTGCCCGCATAGCTCGCACCGATCGCGGCGCAGACCGCAGCGATCTCGTCCTCCGCCTGGAAGGTGGTGACGTCGAACTCCTTGAGCCGCGCCAAATGGTGCAGGATCGCCGAAGCGGGCGTGATCGGATAGCCGCCGAAGAACATCGGTAGCTCGGCCAGTTGCGCGCCCGCGACGAGGCCGAGGCTGACGGCTTCGGCGCCGGTCACCGTGCGGTAGAGACCCGGATCGCTGGGAACCGGATCGACATGGACCTGCTTGAGCGGCCCGGCCAGTTCCGCGGTCTCGCCATAGGCATGGCCCGCGTCGAGCGCGGCAATGTTGGCCTCGGCGATCTCGGGCTTGGTCTTGAACTTGCCCTTCAGCCAGTCATGGATCGGTTCGCGCGGACGGTCGAACATCCACAACGCAAGGCCCAGCGTCCACATGTTCTTCGAACGCAGCGCGTCCTTGTTACCTAGCGCGTAAGGCTTGACCGCCTCGATCGTTTTCTCGCTGATATCGAAGGCGAGCACGTCGAACTTGCCGAGGCTGCCGTCCTCGAGCGGGTTGGCGGCATACTTCGCTTTCTCGAGGTTGCGCTTGGTGAAGGCTCCGGTGTCGGCGATGATCAGCCCGCCGGGCTTTAATGCGGCAAGGTTCACCTTGAGCGCGGCGGGGTTCATCGCCACCAGAACATCGGGCGCATCGCCCGCAGTGTTGATCTCGCGGCTGCCGAAATTGATCTGGAACGCCGAGACACCGAACAGCGTGCCCTGCGGCGCGCGGATCTCGGCCGGGAAATCGGGGAAGGTCGCAAGGTCATTCCCCGCCAGCGCGGTCGACAGCGTGAACTGCCCGCCGGTGAGCTGCATCCCGTCACCGGAGTCTCCGGCAAAGCGTACGACGACGCTTTCAGGGGTGTCGGGCAGGCCGTCCTGCGGCAGGCCGGGGTCGTTCGGGGCGGCTGTCGCCATCCGGGTCATCCTTGTCTGCGCCCGCGTGCCGGGGCGCCGTTTCCAGTGGGATGCGCCACCTAAGCGCCACCCCATCCTCTCGCAATGAAGTTTCTCTGCTAGGCCAAAAAAGGCGCATGGAAAAGCGCTCCAAACACGCTAAGTCCCAAAAAGCAACGCAAATTGGAGAGAGAGCGTTATGGCCGATACAGAACATTATGTGCGCGAGGACGTACGCGGCTTCCTCGACATGCTCGAGGCTATGGGCACGAAAGGCGTCGAGGAAGTCGGCGCGGTCGAGGGGCGCGAACAGATGCGCACGCTGGGTAGCGTCGCCGAGGCCGATCCGCGCCCGATGGCGATACGCCGCGACCTCACCTGCCCCGGCCCCGCGGGCGACATTCCGCTGCGCTTCTACGATCCGCGCGACACCCGCGCGGCGGGGCCCTGCGTCATGTTCATTCATGGTGGCGGTTTCGTTATCGGCGACCTCGAAGTCTACGACGCGCTGTGCACCGAGATCGCGCACCATCTCGATCTGCCGGTGGTCTCGGTCGATTACCGCCTCGCGCCCGAACACCCCTTCCCCGCCGCGCCCGACGATTGCGAAGCGGCCGCGCGCTGGATCGCCTCGTCGCCCGCCGAACTGGACCGCGAGATCACCGGGCTGGTGATTACCGGCGACAGCGCGGGCGGAAATCTGACCATCGTGACGACCAACCAGCTGGCCAACGAACCCGCCGCGGTCCCCGTGGTGGTGCAGGCGCCGATCTATCCGGTTGCCAGCGACCTCAGCCGCCACAGCAGCCTGGCGATGTTCGCCGAGGGTTTCCTGCTGACCGGCGCGGCGATGGCGTGGTTCACCAGCCAGTATGGCGGCGATGCCAGCGACCCGCGACACACGCCGATGGTGGGCGATTGTTCGGACACGCCGCCGACCGTGGTCTGCACCGCCGGGCTCGACCCGCTGCGCGACTCGGGACGGGAATACGCCGCACACCTGGTGCAGCTCGGCACGGAAACCGTCTATCTCGAGTTCCCCGGCATCATTCACGGTTTTACCACGCTGAGAAAAGCGATACCGAGCGGCCAGAACGATCTGGAGGCGTTTCTCGACGCCGTGAAACTGATGGTGGAGCGACACAGGTGAGCGAAGAGCTCGGTTACCGCCCCTGCGTGGGCGTGATGCTGGTGAATGCGGACGGCAAGGTTTTCGTCGGCCGCAGGATCGACAATAAGGAAGGCGACTGGTGGCAGATGCCGCAGGGCGGCGTCGACGAGGGCGAAGACCTCAGGGATGCCGCGCTGCGCGAACTGGCCGAAGAAACCGGTGCGCGCGCGGAGCATGTCACCATCCTCAAGGCGATGGACGAACCGGTGCGCTACGACCTGCCCGAGGACCTGATCGGGAAACTGTGGGGCGGAAAGTACCGCGGGCAGGAGCAGGTGTGGTATCTCGCGCGCTTCACCGGCAGCGATGCCGATATCGATCTCGAGGCGCATGACCCGCCCGAATTCTGCGACTGGAAATGGGTCGATGCCGAGCAGCTTCCCGAACTGATCGTGCCCTTCAAGAAGCGCGTTTACCGCGCGGTGGTCGAGGCGTTTCGCGAGCTGGTGTGACCCGCTTCGTCCCCCGCCCTGCGGGGGTGATGGACGATTTCCGGGCGCGACAGCCTCAGTTGGCTTGCGGCGAATTCGCATCGGGCAGGACCGCCTCGGCGGTCTGTACGCGCGCCGGCGGGCCCGCGGCGATCGTGGCCGACAGCGTCTGCGTCTCGGGACAGCTCGCGCCGCACAGCGATTCTAGCTTGGCGAGACTGCCCTTGGCTTTTTCCAGCGCGCCCTTCTCGACCAGAGCCTGCCCCTCGCCCGCAATGGCGGCGAGATTGCGCGGGTCGCGGTCGAGCGCCTCGCGGTAATAGCGGATCGCCTTGCCCTGCAATTGATCGGCGCGCGCGGCTTCAGCCAGCCGCAGGAAGATCGGCGTATAGCCCGGGTCCACCGCCAGCGCGGCTTCATAGGCGTCGATCGCGCCCTGCACGTCGCCCTGTTCGAGCGCGGCCTGCCCTTCGGCGAGCAACACGCCCGCGCGCGGTGCCGGCGCGCGTTCACCCGCCCAGCCGACACTCGAGGTCACGGCAAGAGCCAGCGAAAGGGCAGCGGCGGCGGGGGCAAAACGCATCATCGTCTCCAGCAGGGTGTTCCGTTCTTCTTGTGGCGGATCAGCCATAATCGACATGGCTAACACGTTCACCCTGCACAGGCGATGAAAAATCCGTCCGTACCGTCGCGAGACGGGCTCAGCCGAACACCCTGCCCGTGCGCGCGACCGAGCGGCAGCGCGAGCTCGCGCATAGCGAACTGCCGGTGCCGCGCGAGAAAGCCGGCGAACTGGTCCGCGCCTTCCTCGTCGAGCAGCGAACAGGTAACATAGACGATCCGTCCGCCGGGCCTGACCAGCCCGACCGCGAGGTCGAGCAGCCGCGCTTGGATCGCGCACAGCCGCGCGAGTTCGCCCTCGTCGAGCCGCCAGCGCGCTTCGGGATTGCGGCGCCACGTTCCCGTGCCCGAACAGGGCGCATCGATCAGCACCGCATCGGCCTGTCCGGCAAATGGCTGCAGGGCCTCCATTTCGCGCTGCGGATCGAGCAGCACGGTCTCGATATTGGTCGCGCCCGCACGCTCGGCGCGCGGAGCCAGCCGCGACAAGCGGCCGCGATCAGTGTCCGAAGCGATCAGCCGCCCCTGGTTGTCCATCGCCGCGGCCAGCGCCAGCGTCTTGCCGCCGCCGCCCGCGCACAGATCGATCACCGTTTCGCCCGGACGCGCTGCCAGCGCCGCGCAGGCGAGCTGCGAACCGGTGTCTTGCACCTCCACCGCGCCTTCGCGGAACGCGGTCCATTGCTCGACCAGCGTTCCCGTGGGCAGGCGCAGGCCCTGCGGCGCGGCGGTGGTCTCGAACGGCTCGGGCAGCGCCAGCGTGGCGCGTTCGGCCTTGAGTGTGTTCACCCGCAAATCGAGCGGCGCGCGTTCGAGCAGGGCGGCCGCTTCGGCATCGTCCACCGCGGAGCCGCGCAGCCGTTCGACCAGCCATGCGGGTGCGACGCCGCCCTCGGCAACCGCCTCGCCCTGGCTGATCGGCGCGGGACCGTAGTTCGATCCGTCGAACAGCGGGCGGATGTCGTCATCGGTTTCGGCCAGCCGCAACATCGCCGCGCGGCCCGAGGCGGGCACCGGCCCGCAGGCGCGGATCGCGGCATAGACCAGCGCACGGATCGCACGCCGGTCCTTCGACCCAGCGAAACGGTTGTTACGAAACCAGTCGGCGAGGATGCGATCGGCGGGCGCACCCTTCGCGCGCGCCGAAGCGATGATCGTGTCGAGCAATTCGATCGACGTCTGGACTCGCGCTGCCGGGGTCACGGCTTGTCCGCGCGCGCCGCATCGCGCCGCGCATCCATTGCTTCGAACAGCGTTTCGAATTCCTCGGGTCCGGGGATCGCGGTGCAATAGGCGTGGACCGGCCCGGGGGCATCGCCCCCCGCACGCTCTAGGATTCGCTTGCCCGCGGCCTCGCAGGCCTCGACGGTTTCGAACAGGACCGGATGACGCGTCAGCTCGGGGCGTGCGCCCTCGGCATCTCCCGCGTGCAGGAGAAAGAGCATGATCGGATAGAACAGTTCCACCGGTCAGCGCGTCGGGTAGTTGGGCGCCTCGCGCGTGATCGCGACGTCGTGGACATGGCTCTCGGTCAGGCCGGCGTTGGTGATGCGCACGAATTGCGCGCGCTTGCGCAGGTCTTCGATCGTGGCGCTGCCGGTATAGCCCATCGCCGCCTTGATCCCGCCGACGAGCTGGTGAACGACCGCCGCGGCAGGCCCCTTGTAGGGCACCTGCCCCTCGATCCCCTCGGGGACCAGCTTCTGCTGGCTGACATCGGCCTGGAAATAGCGGTCGGCACTGCCGCGCGCCATAGCGCCCACGCTGCCCATGCCGCGATAGGCCTTATAACTGCGGCCCTGGTAGATGAAGGTTTCGCCCGGCGCTTCCTCGGTCCCGGCAAGCATCGACCCGACCATGACTGTGCTCGCGCCCGCAGCCAGCGCCTTGGCGGCATCGCCGCTGGTGCGCAGGCCGCCATCCGCGATCACGGGGATGCCGTGCCGTTCGGCGGCTTCGGCGCTGTCCATCACCGCGGTCAGCTGCGGCACGCCGACTCCGGCGACGACGCGAGTGGTGCAGATCGATCCCGGACCGATCCCGACCTTGACCGCGTCGGCGCCTGCCCCCGCGAGCGCCTTGGTCGCTTCGGCGGTAGCGACATTGCCCGCGATCACCTGGACGCTGTTCGACAGCTTCTTCACGCGTTCGACCGCGCGCGCCACGTCCTTGTTGTGGCCATGCGCGGTGTCGATCACCACCACGTCGACACCCGCATCGATCAGCGCTTCGGTACGCTCGAAGCCCTTGTCGCCGACAGTCGTCGCCGCGGCCACGCGCAGGCGGCCCTGCTCGTCCTTGGTCGCTTCGGGATAGGCAACCGCCTTCTCGATGTCCTTGACCGTGATCAGCCCGACGCAGCGGCCGCTGTCGTCGACCACAAGCAGCTTCTCGATCCGGCGCTGGTGCAGCAGGCGGCGTGCCTCGTCCTGCCCGGTGCCCAGCGGCACGGTAGCAAGATCGTGCGTGGTCATCAGTTCCTTGACCGGCTGCAGCGGGTTCTCAGCGAAGCGCACGTCGCGATTGGTGAGGATGCCCACCAGCTTGCCGCCGCGATCGGTCACGGGAATGCCGCTGATGCGGTTGGCCGCCATGATCTGCTGCGCTTCGCCCAGCGTCGCATCGGGATGGATCGTGATCGGATTGACCACCATGCCGCTCTCGAAACGCTTGACCGCGCGCACTGCGGCGACCTGCTGGTCGACCTCGAGATTGCGATGCAGCACGCCGATCCCGCCCAGTTGCGCCATGGCGATCGCCATGTCCGCTTCGGTAACCGTATCCATTGCGGAGGAAACCACCGGGATGTTGAGCGCGATCTCGCGCGTCAGCCGCGTGGCGGTATTGGCCATCGAAGGCAGGATATCGCTCTCGGCCGGACGCAGCAAAACGTCGTCGAAAGTCAGACCGAGGGGGATGTCGAGATGTGCCACTGAGAGAATCGCCTGCCGGGGGAGAAATGTGGCGGCCCATGTAACGACGGTTTCCCCTGCGCGCTAGAGGGGCGCCGAGGCCGCGATACATCCGGAGTGGATGCAATCCGGGTCAGCTGTCGCCCAGCGACGATCTACGCTTCGGCTTCCAACAACGGGAAGGAAGCAAGATGACGGAAGAAAGCGAAGTCGGCGACGTCGAAATCCTCGAGGCCTCTGCCGAGGAAACGGCACGCTTCGAACATTACAAGCAGGGCCTGACCCCCGACGAGAATGGCCAGGTCTCGATCGATATTCCGTTCGGCTTCACAGTCGGCGCGGCGACCGTTGCGGGCATCTTCCACCTGCGCGATCCGATCGAGGACAGCTCTGCCGAAGGTGCCGTGGCAGGAGTCATCAACGGCACTTTCAAGCTCAACCGCAAGAAGACGAGCGCCAAGTTTTACGATCCCACCGGCAGCCTGCTGCGCATGGTCATCGAGCTGAACCTGCAGAAGAACTACCTGCGGGCACGGATCGATACGCGCAAACTCTTCGGTGGCTGGAGCAAGGGCAGCTGGGTCTACGCAAGGTTCTGAGGCCTGCTGGAATCGGGGTCGGACGTCAGCCGACCTCGAGCACGATCTTGCCGACATGGCCTTTCTGCTGGAACAGCTCCTGCGCCTGCGCAATCCGTTCGAGCGGGAAGGTCTCGGCCACCAGCGGGCGAATCTGTCCGCTCTCGATCCGCTCGACCAATCCTGCAAACACCCCCTCGCCCAACACGGTGCAGCCGAACAGGCTGAGGTCCTTGAGGTACAGCGTGCGCAGGTCGAGTTCGACGCCATGCCCGCCGATCGCGCCCGAGACCGCGTAGCGGCCGTTCCGCTTGAGCACTTCGAGCAGGACCGGCCAGCCGGGGCCGCCCACCAGATCGATCACCACGTCGTAGCTCTGCCCGCCGGGGTCGTTCAGCAGATCGGCATCACGCGCGAAGGTCCGCTGCGCGCCGAGCTTTACGAGATGTTCGAACTTTGCGGGCGAGGTTAATGCATCGACCAGGGCCCCGCGCGCTGCGGCGAGCTGGATCGCGGCCGATCCCACCCCGCCCGATGCGCCGGTGACCAGCACGCGGTCGCCCCGCCCGACAGCTGCACGGGTCAGCATGTTCTCCGCGGTGGAATAGGAACAAGGGAAGCTGGCCAGTTCGACATCGCTCAGCGCGCTGTCGACCTGGTGCGCGTGCCGCGACGCGACGCGCGTATATTGCGCGAAACCGCCATCGCATTCGGAGCCGAAATACCAGGGCGTTTCCAGCTGCTCCCCCGCGATCTCGGTCAGGCTGGGCTCGATCAGCACCCGTTCGCCAACCCGGTCGGGCTCGACGCCTTCCCCCACTGCGGCGATGTACCCGCAGACATCCGCGCCCTGGATCAGCGGAAGCGGTAAGGCCGTGCCCGTCCAGCTCGCATCAGCCGCATCGTTATCGCCCTTCGAATACCAGCCGATGCGCGTGTTTATATCGGTATTGTTCACCGCCGCCGCCGCAACCCGCACCAGCACCTCGCCGCGCCGCACTTCGGGAACCGCAACCTCGCGCAGTTCGAGCATCTCGGGCCCGCCATGTCCGACAAGCTGCACGGCACGCATTTTTGCGGGGATGGTCACGGGTAAAGGCCTCGTTAGCGAGCGGGGGAAATGCGGCGATGCAGTGCGACACGCAACAGAACCGCGAATGCGCCGAGGGGGAAGAGGACACGCAGAAATTGCGGTTCCCAGCTTCCCGGCACCGCGCTGTAGGACACGGTGGGCAGCGCAATGCCGAAGAACCAGTAGATCTCGGCCGGGTCGTGCCATGCTGCCGCGCCGCCGCCCACGCCCACCAGCGCAAGCACGGCCCACAGCAGGCGGAAGCGCAAACCCGGTTCACGCAGCGCCGCGAACAGCGCGACACAGCTCAGCAGCAGGCTGCCGGCCAACGCCGCGTAGAACAGGATCGCGGTGGAAATCACACCGCTATTCCGCGGTCCAGCCGCCGTCGACGCTCCAATTGGCGCCGTTCACATTCTGCGCTTCGTCGCGGCACAGGAACACGGCGAGCGCGCCGATCTCTTCGGGCTGGACGAACTTCTTGGTTGCCTGCTTGACCAGCAGCACATCGTTGACGACCTCGTCGCGCGTCATCCCGCGCGCCCTCATCGTGTCGGGAATCTGGTTCTCGACCAGCGGCGTCCAGACATAGCCGGGACTGATGCAATTGGCAGTGACGCCGTGTTCGGCAAGCTCGAGCGCGACGGTCTTGGTAAAACCGTCGAGCCCGTGCTTGGCCGAATTGTATGCGGACTTGAACGGGCTGGCGACCTTCGAATGCGCCGAGGCGGTGTTGATGATCCGGCCCCAGCCCTTCCGTTTCATGCCGGGGACCACAAGCCGCGTGGTGTGGAAGGCCGCGGTGAGGTTCAGCGCGATAATCGTGTCCCACTTCTCCACCGGGAAATCCTCGACCGGCGCGACATGCTGCATCCCGGCATTGTTGACGAGAATGTCGATCTCGCCCGCCTCTGCCATCATCGCCTCGATCTGCGGCACATCGGTCAGGTCGGCACCCGAATGGGTCGCGCCCAGCTCCGCGCACAATGCGGCGATCTGCGCTTCGTCGCCGAAGCCATTGAGCACCACTTCGGCACCCTCTGCCGCCAGCGACCGGGCGATCGCGAGCCCGATCCCGCTGGTCGAGCCGGTGACGAGTGCGCGCTTACCCTTAAGCAATTGACCGTGTGACAATTGGCCCTCCGGACGTTGTAGGAATGGTCGATATCGGCCATTGCGGAGATACTCCGCGCTGTAAAGCGGCCAGGCAACAAGGGAATGCGCATGCGGCTCAATCCGTTCAACACCGGCAATATCAACGTGCGATCGAGCGGCGGCGGCGGCGTGCCCGGCGGCAAGGCGGGCGGCCTGGGCTGCGGTACGATCGTGATCGCGGCACTGGGGTATTTCGTCTTCGGGCTCGACCCGATGCAGACCGCGGGCATGGTGGAGAGCGTCCAGCAGGGCCAGCAGCAGGCCGGTCCGGCAAACACCGATGAGCAGGCGATCTGCACCAGCAGCGCCTATGCGCGCGAAGCGTGCAACGGGCTCGACTCGCTTAACCAGACCTGGGCTGCAACCTTCCAGCAACAGGGCTTTGGCGGCCAGTTCCAGCAGCCCACGCTCGATCTTTACGGCGGCGGCGGGGTCAACACGGGCTGCGGCGCGGGCAATTCTTCGATGGGCCCCTTCTACTGCCCCGCCGACCAGACGATCTATATCGACACCAGCTTCTACGACACGCTCGAACGCCAACTCGGCGCGGGAGGCGATTTCGCGCGCTATTACGTGCTGGCGCATGAATACGGCCACCATATCCAGACGATCACCGGGATCTCGCAGCAGATCCGCAGCGCGCAGCAGCAGAATCCCTCGCGCCGCAACCAGTTGCAGGTGCTGATGGAACTGCAGGCCGATTGCTATGCCGGCGTATGGGCAGGCAAGAACCGCAATCTGATCGAGCCGGGCGATATCGAGGAAGGCATGAATGCCGCCGCGGCGATCGGCGACGACCGGCTGACCGGCGGGCGCGTTTCGAAGGAGAACTTCACCCACGGCACCTCGCAGCAGCGCAGCCAGGCGCTGCGGCTGGGCCTGCAGGGCGACGACCGCGCCTGCGACCGGATCACCAATATCGGCTGACGCGGAGGGCGGGCAGCAAAAAGGGCGCGGCCCCGTCGACCGCGCCCTCAGGGGTCGCACTGCATGCGATCAGCGCGAGAGCCGGGCGATCTCCGCATCGATATCGGCCAGTATTTCGGCGCGGGTGTCATCGGACCACTTGCTATCCGATGCGATCGACTTGCGCGTGTGCTTGAGCGCCTTCAGCGCCACCATGTCGCCATAGCTTTCGCACACATACATGGTGGTGCGACCCTTGGCGTCGACCTTGGTGGTGACCGCGCGGTCCTTGTCGAGGCATTTCATCACCACCTTGGGGGCGCTGGCGACGGCCTTCTCGGCCACGGCCTCGGCGCGGACTTGCGCCGCTTCGACATGCGCCTCCGCGAGTGCAACCTGGACCTCGCGACGGCTTTCAGCCCGGTCGACCTGCCGCGCTTCGATCTGCTGCACCTCGCGCTGCACCTTGCCGCCATCGGCCAGGTCCTTGCGCAACTGAGCCATCTCCTTCTTGAAGGCGCGCTTTTCCTTGTCGCTCATCTGATCCCAGTCGCGGCCGTCCCAGCGGGCATGGCGCGCCGGGTCGCGCTCGGCCCGTGCCACGGTCTCACGGGCGCGTTCGATCTCGCGTTCGGCACGCTCGATATCGCGCTCGGCGCGGATGAACTCGCGTTCGATCCTGCGCTCCACAGCGGCGGTGAATTCACGCGCGTCCGGCTCTTCGGGCGCTGGCGGGGCATCCGGCGCAGCGGGAGCGGGCGGCGCATCGGGCGCGGCGAAGGCAGCGGCGACCGGCGCGGTGGGCGCGAAAGGTGCAGCGGTCGCCTCTGGCGCCGCTACGGGCTCGGCATAGCTGATGCTGGCGGTCATCGGCACTGCCAGCAGCGCCGCAGCCACAGCGCCACGCGCCGCCCAGCGGCGCCCGCGCGAATCATCGTCCATCGGCAGGCTCTTGAGACGGTGGATGATCGACTTGTCGCCCAGCACCGGGCAGGCCATCGGCGCGGCCAGTGCGGGGCGCGGCGCGATCTGCGGACGGCGCGCGAAATCGGCGATGATTGCGGCATAGGCGGCGCGCTCGTCGCGGCTGCGGCTGGCGACGACGCGCGCATCACAGGCGGCTTCCTGGTCGCGGCGCATCGCGTCCCAGCCCATCCAGCCGAGCGGATTGAACCAGTGGATCGCGAACAGCGGCTGGACCAGCATGTTGACGAGGATGTCGTGCCCGCGGTGATGCGCCAGTTCGTGCGCGATCGCGAGGTCGCGGACCTGCCGCTCGCGGCTGGCCATGAAACCGTCGGGCAAGGCGATAACCTTGTCGAACACGCCGAATGCCATCGGGCCCGAGATCGCGGTGGTCTCGATCATGCGGATATCGTCGACTTCACCCACCGGTCGCGCATTCTCGAGCAATTCGCGGCGCAACTGCGCATAGAGCCAGAAGCGACGGCCCATGAAGATCGCCGCGCCGACCAGCCACAGCACGACCAGCGGCGAAAGCAGGTCGATCGGCGAGTCCATCGGCACCGGTGCCAATGTGGCACCCATCTCTGTCTGACCGAGCACTTCCGCCCCTTCGGGGACGAGCGCCGCGGCGGTGGCAGTGTCGGCCACGGGCGCGGTGCCGGATAGCGCCGGACGCATCCAGCCGGGCAGCGTGACGGGCGGCAGTATCAGCCGCGCGAGCGGCAGGAACCACAACGCATAGGCTGCCCCCGCCCCGAGATGGCGCGCCACGGGGCGGCGCAGCAGCAGCACCAGCGCGATCAGCGCGCCGGTCCACATCAGCGTATCGAACAGGAAGCCGTCCCAGCCGGCTTTGATAAGCGCGGTCATTTGCGCATCTCCCTCAAGAGCGCCTCGATTTCGGTGAGATCCTCATCGGTCAGCGCCTCGCTTTCGGCGAGCTGCGCAAACAGCGGCGCGGCGCGGCCACCGAACAGGCGATTGACCAGCCGACGGCTTTCGACCCCGACATATTCGGACCGCGCGATCAGCGGACGATAGAGAAACTTGCGTCCCTGCGGCTCGGTACCGACGGCCTCCTTCTGGACCAGTCGACTGAGCAGCGTCTTGACGGTGGGGATCGACCAGTCGCGATCGGCGCAGATCGCCTCGCACACTTCGGCGGCGGAAATCGGGCTGCGATCCCACAACACTTCCATCACCGCATGTTCGGCTTCGCTGATCCGTTCGCCCGGACCGTTGCTCCGCTTGGCCATTTCCAACTCCTGAAGTCTGTCGCGCAATTTACGATTACGTCTGTAGCCGCAACGACTACGAATGTAAACCTGAAGCGTGGATGAACGCGCGCGAAAGGAACTTGCTTATCGATCAACGTCAGATCACTCTGGATGAATGACACGGTTCCTCGCTGCGCTCGCCCCCTTCGCACTTAGCGCCACCCCGCTAATCGCACAGGACGACTCGCCTGCTCCCGCTGCCCCGCCCGAGCGCGATTTTGAGACGCAACTGATCCTGATCGAGACCAGCATGGGCGACATCACCGTCTCGCTGGAAACCGAACGCGCCCCGATCACTGCCGGCAATTTCCTGCGCTACGTCGATGAGGACCGGTTCGACGGGACGAAATTCTACCGCGCGATGCACCTCGACTATGGCGAGCCGCCCAACGGGTTGCTGCAGGGAGGCACGCAGATGCATCCCGACCGCGTGCTCGACCCAATCGCGCATGAGCCGACCAACGCAACAGGGCTCAGCCACACCAATGGCGCGCTGTCGATGGCGCGCTACGCCCCCGGCAGCGCAACGGGCGATTTCTCGATCATGATCAAAGACCAGACCGGGCTCGATGCCAATCCCGCCTCGCCCGATCCCAGCCTGCAGGCGGGTTTCGCAGTGTTCGGCTATGTCATAGACGGGATGGACGTCGTCCATGCGATCCACGCCGCGCCGATCGATCCCGACAAGGGCGAAGGCTGGATGAAGGGCCAGCTGCTCGCCGATCCGGTCGAGATCATCGACATGCGCCGGGTCGATCCAGCAGATACGGCGGACGCCGTCGAATGAACCATCTGGAAACGCTGGTCGCAGAGTATCTCGACTGGCAGGGCTTTCTCGTGCGCCGCAACACCAAGGTCGGCAAGCTGGCGCATGGCGGCTGGGCGATGGAGCTCGATATCGTCGGTTACAACCCGCACACCGGCATAATCGTCCATTACGAACTGTCGACCGATGCGCATACCTGGGCAAAGCGCGAGGAACGGTTCGGCGCCAAGTTCGCCCGCGGCCGCGAATACATCTTCACCGAACTGTTCACCTGGCTGTCGGAGGATATCGAAATCGAACAGATCGCGATCTGTCCCAGCCATCCCAAGGGCCGCGACACGCTGGGCGGCGGGCGGCTCGTGTCGATTGACGAATTCATCCATGAAGTTCGCACCGCCGTCGCTGCCAAGGGGCCGCTGCGCCGGCACGCGATCAGCGAAACCTATCCGCTGCTGCGGACAATCCAGCTGATGATGTGCGGCTACAACTCGCTGTTCACGCCCGCGCGCTGACCGGCGCGCCGCGCTGGCCGCGGCTGGCGGCTAAGGGCCTTCGTCCGGCAAGTTGCAGACGGTGACGGCATCGACGCGATAGACCTTCACTTCGCCCACCCCCTTGAGCGTGTGCAATTCGGCTCCGGCGAAGTCGATTGCATCGCGCGCCGAAAAATAGGTCGATTCCGATACGGCGATTCCGTCGGGCTCGGCAATGCCCTCGATACGGCTGGCAACATTCATCGTGTCGCCCCAATAGTCATAGGCATAGCGGCGGCTGCCGACCACGCCGCCCACCACCGGGCCGGTGTGGATGCCGACGCGCACCCGCACGTCGAGTTCGGTCTCCGCCGCAAAACGGCGGATGGCACGGATGACCTCGCAGCCGAAATGGATCGCCTCGCTCGCGCCGCGATCGCCCGAGGCCTGCCCTCCCGCAACCGCGAGATAGGCATCGCCGATGGTCTTGACCTTCTCCACCCCGCTGCGATCGGCGCAGCCGTCGGCGATCGAGAACACCTCGTTGAGGACCTTGACCAGCATGCCGGGGGAAAGCCGCCGCGCGAGTTGCGAGAACCCGACGATGTCGATGAACACCACCGACACGTCGGAGAAGGAATCGGCCACCGCCTGCCCCTCGCGCAGCCGCTGCGCAACCGCGGGAGGCAGCACGTTGAACAGCAGGTCTTCGGTCTTCTGGCGCTCGATATCGAGCGCGCGCTGCGCCGCGAAGGTCTTGCGCGCACGGCGGTCGATGTCCCAGTTCACGAAAGCCGCGAACGTGAGGAAGGTGGTGAAATTGGTGAAGGTGTAGACCTTGTTCACGATGCCGCGATCCGCCTGGATCAGGAAGGCGAGATACAGGACCACCACCAGCGCGGCCCAGGCGAGGAAATAGCGCGTCGTGGCCACGAAACCGACGGCGGCGAACACCACCAATATGCCCAAGTTGACGATCGCCATGCCGAAACGCGAAATGCCGGTGATCGCCGCCTGGTCGCCCAGCGCGTCGATCAGCATGATCATCGCCACGCCCAGTGCGCTGAAGATGACGATGTCGATCCAGCCACGCGCAATGTAGAACCGCGTGAATGTCAGCCCGATCACGCCCGCGAGGAAGGTCAGGAACACAGCCGCGGCGATGTTGTAGGCGATCACGCCTTCGCGGGGAAAATGCAGCGGGTTGAAGCCGATATAGGAAATCAGCGTGACCATGCCCATCGCGGCGAGGAAACGCGTGCCGGGGATACGCGCGCGGCGTTCGCCCTCGACATAGGCACGCTCGACTGCTGGATCCTCGAAACGCCCCGGCATGCTAGCCCCCCGCTGCCCCTGCGCGACGCAGCCTAGCCAATGCCGCACCCCAAGACCAGCAGCTCGGCCCGTCGGCGTTCCGGCGCAGGCGCCCGACTATGTCCGGGTCAGCGCGTCTCGCGCGCCAGCCGGCTCATGAGGATCGCCGAGCGCTGCGCCTGCCTCACGATCGAGCGCAGATCGATCGTCTCGCCTTCGGCATGGCTGCCGCTGCCCGCGGGCCCCATTCCGGCAAGCCCGTCGACATGAGGTGCGACGAAGCTGATGTCGGCGGCGCCGCGCCGCGACGGGGGATAGGGCTGCATCGCCTCGCGCCCGAGATCGGCATTGATCGCATTGAGCCGGTCGAGCAGCGCGGCATTGCCCGCGGTCGGCGCCATTGGCGGGTAGCGGAACTCGATTGCGATTTCAGCCTCGGTGCCCGGCAGGTGATCGGCGACGATGGTGCGCATGCGTTCGGCGGTCGCCTCGTTCTGTGCCGGGGTCAGCGCGCGCAGGTCGCCGCGCGCCACCGCATGCGAGGGAATGATGTTGGTCTTGCCGCCGGTGGTCG
>LWDU01034866.1_pt1 | contig 32692 bp, 25 predicted proteins | sample 727161 | NCBI WGS metagenome assembly LWDU01 (sample SAMN04566230, study PRJNA314399) | hydrothermal vent metagenome | isolation source: deep sea hydrothermal plume seawater | place: Mexico: Gulf of California, Guaymas Basin | collected 2004-07-11 | reverse complement strand
TGTAGTTGTAAGTGATGGTTCGGCTAGTGATGATGCTACTATAACCATTAATATCAATGACGTTGTTGAAATAGGTAATACTGCTCCTGTATCGATGGATGTAAGTGTTACTACAGATGAAGATACATCAGTAGATATTACTCTGTTGGCCACTGATGATGATGGAGATGCTTTAACTTATAGTTTGGTTACTGCTACAACAAATGGAACAGTTTCATTATCTGGATCTACTGCTCAATACACACCAACTACTGATTATAATGGATCTGATTCTTTTACTTACAACGCAAATGATGGAACAGATGATAGTAATACTGCAACAGTAACTATTACAATTACACCAGTTGATGATCCTTTAGGTATAGAATACACATCTTTTATTGATAAAATCTACCCTAATCCAACGGAAAATAATCTTATAATTATTTTAAAAGATAATTCTAAAGTTGAAAAAGTAGAGTTTGTTGATTTTAGTGGTAAAGTAATAATACCAAATAAAGTTGTGAAAACTCAAAATAGATTAGATATTAATGTATCTAATATAGTAGAAGGTATTTATCTATTACATATTATTGTAGATAAAGAAGTAAATAAAGTTAAGGTAGTAATAGAGAGATGAGAGTAAATATTTTCACAATTTTATTTTTTGTAAGTTTTTTTGGATTTTCTCAGATTAAAACACCTCAGCCAAGTCCAAGTTCAGAATTAGAACAAATGGTTGGTTTGACTGAAATAGAGGTTGAATATAATAGACCCTCAAAAAGAGGAAGAGTCATTTTTGGTGATTTAGTTCCATTTGGAAAGCTATGGCGAACGGGAGCCAATAGTAGTACTAAAATAAGTTTTTCAACAGGCGTTGAGATAAATGGAAATAAAATAAAAGAAGGAACTTATTCAATCTTCTCTATACCTAACAAAACTAATTGGGATATAATTTTATATTCAGATGCTGAATTATGGGGAGTTCCTAAAGATTGGGACGACAAAAAAATAGTATTTAAATCAAACTATAATTCTCTTAAATTTAATTCAGGAAATGAATTAGAAACATTTACCATTTCTATAAATAACGTTTCAAATAATTATTTTGATCTATCTATCGCATGGGATGATACATATGTTAAAGTTAGAATAGATGTACCTAGTCATCAAATGGTTGAGTATAGTATTGAATCAGCAATGAATGACTCGCCTAAAGTATCAGATTACTATGCTGCTGCGGTATATTACAGGCAAGAAAATATCAAATTAGATATTGCTCTTAAGTGGATTAACAAGGCTATGGAAATGACAGACAATCCTAAATTTTTTCAACTTAGACAACAATCTTTGATAATGGCTGCTAATGGTGATTATAAAGATGCAATTGAAGTGGCAAAAAAATCGTTAGAACTATCTGTTGAAGAAGATAATCAGGATTATGTTAAGATGAATAATGAGTCTATTGATGAGTGGTCTAAGAAACTTTAGTTATATATAATTCTAAAATTTAGAAACTAGAGAAAAAACTCGAAGAGAATAACTAAAAGATGATTTTATTAGCATTTAAAAAATAAGCTAGACTGTGCTTTGGCATAATCTGCTAATGCTTGTAGAGCTTTATAATGATTGTTTAGTCCCATGTTCGGGTACACGTAATTGAAGTTTTTGTGTCTCCAAAAGGTCATAGAAGCACCAGCGTATACGGTAAAAGGCTGTAGGGCTTTCTCTTCATCAGGTGTTAATTTAATCTCTTTTTTATAGCCTAATAAGAAAGATTTGACTTTCTTTTGGTTGAGGACCTTTCCTTCTGAGCATAGACCAATTATAGCCATTCCTATATCAAAAACGCGGTAATAATAGGTAGATTCCTCAAAGTCTATAATTGTCACACTTTTCTTGTCACTGCTGATGATAATATTGCTACAAAAAAGATCACTGTGAGTGAATGCTTTTGGTAAATCTATTTTTAAATAGGGTTGAATATATCGTCTAACTGCTTGAATCCAATCTTCAAACGATGTTTTAGGGGCATATTGATTTACTAATTTAAAATTTTCTTGTCCATAATCTAATGTTTTTGGCAAATAGTCAGGTGGAGGTACTTGATGTAATTTTCCTGTAGCTTCTCCAACTAATTCTATTATGTGGTTTGGAAGGGTATCCATTATTTCACCCTCAATAAAATGCTTTATTATGATGGGTTTTTTATTCCAACAAGTAACGGTTTGTCCATTGGTCGTCGAAACGGTTTGTGAGGCTTTAAAATTATTTTCATTTAGATGCAAAAGCAATTGCGCTAAAACTTTCACATGGTCCAGGGATTTATTTTCAAATAAACTTAGTACGTAATGATGATTATTTGCGGTGATTAAATAGTTTGTGTTTTCAGATCCTCCGCTTAATTTTTCTATATTAGTTAAATTTTTAATGGAATAGGGCATTAAAATGCGCGTTACGTCTTGTTTTTTCAAAATACTATATTGTTTCATTATCTTAAGTTATTTAATATTTTTATGATGTAGCTCCCAGTTTGTTTCCATAGTATTTATTAATGATTCATACAGATGTGTATAATCACAGGTATAACTTTTTTGGCATCGCTTCTTAGCATCTTCAATTGATGGGTGAGTTGCCTCTTTTGGTAAGGTTTTATTCTTGATAATTTGTTCTATGATTTCTGGAAATTTTGCTGGGTGTGCAGTGGCTAGGCAAATCAGTGTATCATCTCTGAGTGTTTCTTTTAGTTTTTTAGCGGCTGCCATTGCCACGCCTCCGTGAGGGTCTAGTAAATATTTTTCTTTTTCATATAAGTTTTTCATTGTTGTAAGTGTTTCTTCATCACTTATACTTAGTGATAAAAAACCTTTGCTATAGGCTTTGTAGGTGTTGGTATCAAATACTATTTTTCCTGTTTTTTCAAAAGTGTCCATCCAATTTTTAATTTTTTTTGTGTTTTTGTCCACACAAAAGTACAAATATCGCCAAAAGTTAATTGGTATAAGTATATCAATGGCTGAAGAAACTGTTTTGTGAATGGGTTCTTTAGAAAAAATACCTTGGTTGAAAAGACGATGAAGACAAGCATTTTTATTATTAGCCACTATTAAATTTTTAATAGGAAGGCCCATTTTTCGTGCTAAACCACCTGCACAGAGGTTACCAAATGCACCAGAAGGCACGACTATATTGACGGTATGATTAGTGTGCTTACTAATTTTTAGATATCCATAGAAATAGTGAACTGTTTGCATCATGACACGTCCCCAATTTAGTGAGTTTACACTTGATAGTTTGAGTTTTTTTTTGAACGATTTGTTTCTATATAGTTTATTAATGACTACGTCTAAATCATCTCCACCTTCAGGACAATTGTACACACCTACTGGATGGATATTAGGATATTGAAGTGTGGTCATTTGGCGTTCTTGTGATTCGGTGATTAAGTCTTTTGGATAGAGTAACCAACCATCCAAATTAGATTTTCCTGCAATGAAGTGGGCAGCAGCAGGACCTGTGTCACCTGTTGTAGCTACGATTGCGCTTAGGTGTTGTTTATTTCTTTTTAGAAAAAAATTTACCAGATTAACCAAAAAAGACATTCCTATATCTTTAAAAGAGAGGGTAGGACCATAAAAGAGTTCCATAACATAGGTTTTTTTGTATGATTTTAACGCATAGAACGGGATAACCTCCTCATGCTCAAAGGTATCATAAGATTCGTCGAGTAGTCCTTTTAAGTCATCAGAAGAAATAATATTAAGATCTATAAATAAGGAGAGGATATTAAAGGCTAGTTTTTTGTAACTTAAATCTCGCCATTGGTTTAGTTGTGAAACATTTATCTCTGGTAGTGATTCAGGTACATAAAGACCACCATCAGGAGCATATCCAGCTAGTATTGCCTGTTCGAAATTAACGACTTTTCCACCTCCTTTAGCACTTCTATAAAGCATTACAGTAATTTCATAGAATCTGGATCCCAGTCTACTGGCTTACCTTGATAATAACCTTCATTTGCCAAAAGGGCTGCTCCAGCAGCTCTTAATCCGAAAATAGGATTTTCAACAACTTCTTTATTATTTCGTATGCTTTGGAAAAAATTATAAAAATGATCGTAATGGGATCCTTTATAATTTTTTGGGGCTTCATATATTGTTTCACCTATGTTTAAAGAAGATTCTCTAGATTCAAGATTTTTTTGTGCGTAAGAATCTTTGATTTTTTGTTGACTTTCTTCAGTATGGGAAATCATAGAATAGCTGGCTGGAATCATATTTAATTTAGCACGTGTAAGTTTAACCGAGCTTTCGTTTATTTCCATTGCACCTTCGGTTCCAATAATTTTAAAACCACCACCACCACCATAACCAGCGATAAAATTAACTCTAAATGAAGCATTGAATGCTGCATGGCTATTGGTTTTAGGGTAGTCATACAGTGTTAGAGTTACATCTGGCACATCACGACCGTCTTTCCAATATCTTAATCCTCCTGTTGATAGAGCTCGTGTAGGACCGTTTGAGCTAAGAATATAATTTAAGGATGAAAATGCATGTACAAAAAGATCACCTGCGACACCAGTTCCGTAATCTTTGTAGTTTCTCCATCTAAAAAATCGAGTCATATCAAAAGGTGTTTTTGGAGCCCTTCCTAAAAAGGTATCATAATCCACAGTTTCAGGATTTGCGTCAGGTGGAATAGGGTATTGCCAAGCACCTTCTGCTGAATAACGATCATTATACATATCAAGCATTACCATTTCTCCAATTGCTCCATCTTCATACAATTGTTTAGCTTTTTCATTGCCTAGCCCAGACATTCCTTGGCTACCAACTTGACATACCTGTCCAGTTTCCTTTTGTGCTTTTATTATCTCGTGACCTTCTATGAAATTCTGTACCATAGGTTTTTCGCAATAAACAGCTTTTTTAGATTTCATTACATCAATGGTAATTTTATTATGCCAATGATCAGGTGTTGCCACAATGATGGCATCAATATCTTTTCTTTCTAATAATTTACGATAATCTCTTGTAATAGTAATATTGTTACCCCATAGTTCTTTTGCGCGATCTAACCTTCCTGAATATAGGTCACATACTGCAACTAATTTTACTCCTTTTACCTTTAATGCAGTCATAGTATCATAAATACCTTGCATACCACAACCAATCAATCCAAGATTAATTTGGTCATTAGTTGAATAACTTACTTGTGAATAATGTTTTGAAAGTTCAAATTTTTGTTCGTATGAGTTACCAAAAATATAAGGTGCTGATGTTAAAGCAGCAGAACTTAAAGTTACTTTTTTTAGAAATGACCTTCTAGATTTACTATTCTTCATAAGATGATTTTATAGTTGAAAATATATGCAGAAGAAAGTTACACTTTTTACCTATATCTTTCAATCATATAGGAAAAATTCAAAAAGGGAGTTTAATTACTGGGGGTTTTTTGTTTATTTGTTATCTTAAATTAGAACTAGTTTTTATAACTTAAAGCATTAACCTTAAATTATTATATAAAATGTTTAATAAATTATTAGTTATACTAATCTTTAATACATCTGTGTATGGTAATGATATTTGGGGAAAAAATGGACACCGAGCAATTGGTGAAATAGCAACACAAAATTTAACACAACAAACACTTAAAGTAGTTAATAAAATTCTAGATGGACAATCGCTTGCTTTGGTTAGTACTTGGGCAGATGAGATGAAGTCAAATTCAGAGTTTGGTAAATATAGCTCTTGGCACTATGTAAACATACCATTAGATAAGGAATATAAACAAATTGAAAAGAATCCAAAAGGAGATATTATTCAAGCAATCAATAAATGTATTGAAGTATTAGAAGATAAAAATTCACCCAAAATAGCTAAATCATTTCATCTAAAATATTTAGTACATCTTGTAGGTGATGCTCATCAACCATTACATACGGGTAGGTATGAAGATAAGGGAGGAAATGATATCAAACTTAAATTTTTTGGTAGACCAACTAATTTACATAAAGTGTGGGATAGCGATATGATTGACGATTATAAAATGAGTTACACTGAATTGGCTGAAAGTTTAACTATGCTGCAACAAACATCAAAATCATTAAACCCAGAAGATTGGGTATTTGAATCTCATCAAGAAGTAAAAAAAATTTATTCTGAAGTAAAAGATGGAGATTATATAAGTTATGATTATATAAATAAAAACTTCTCGTTGATTGAGTTAAAATTATATAAAGCAGGGATAAGATTAGCTACTATACTGAATGAAATACTTTGATAATAAGTAAAACAATAAAGTAAGTTGGTCTATTAGACCATCATATGCGCATCTCAATAAGGGAAAGAATTAATTTGTATTAATATCTGAAAAGGAATTTTTTTTTTAGGATGGGACGACCTATAGGATGACTAAATGACGAGAGGATTTTCTTATTATTTTTTTTAGAAATGATCTTCTAGATTTACTCTTCTTCATAAGATGATTTTTTTAGTTGAAAATAAATACAGAAAAAAGTTGCACTTTTTACTTATGGAGTACAAGAATATGATATTTAAGTCCAAGCATTAAATAAAGTTAAATACTTTTATGTTAAGTTGACTTTACAAAAAAATATGTTTATATTTGTAAAGTTAACTTAACATTTATTATTTATGAAACTTAAACTTATTAGAATTATGGCATTAATTATAGGAGTAATAGCATCAATTATAGTTGAACTTTTTGTAGAAGGGGGAATACTGTTTATGTCAATACTAACAATTTTATTGATTGGAGTTATTGTTAGTTATTTTAAATATCCAAAGAAAGTTAAATTATTAGGAAATATTTCATTAGCTGTAGGTGTTTTAGGATCCTTTATAGGTCTTGCTTCAGCTTTAATATTTATTCAACAAGTTGGTGATGTATCACCAGCTGTATTAGCTGGTGGACTTAAAGTTGCCTTTATTTCAACTATGTATGGGCTTGTAATTTATATTTTTTCTCTAGGTCTTGAGCTTATTAAAAGGTAGTATTTTAATTAATATGAATATATCTAAAAGAGAAATATCAATTTTTATTGAAATTGTATTTAGTATTTTATTTACTATTTTTTTCTTACCATATTTTTATGATAACAGATTTGAGATTTATGATTTTGATACATCAATAATCAAATTAGTTGAGATAATTGTTTTTTCAATAATCTACTTTTCATTAGCGTATACTTTGCTTGAAATTTTTATTAGAAAAAAAATAATAAACGATGAAAGGGATACACTCATTGACTTAAAGTCATATAAAATGGGGTACCTTTTATATGAAATTAGTCTATTTTCATTTATAGGAATTATTATATCAAGCCAAATGTATCAGAATAATGGAGGCTTAGTCTTTTTGATTATGCTATGGTTAGTATTAGTATCATTTATTAAGTCGGTATATCAACTTTATTTATATAGAACATCATAGTATGAAGTTAGAAAATATATTAAGGGAAGTTCGTCAGAAAAAAAAAATGACTCAAGAAGAACTTGGAGATAAGGTTGGTGTTAGCAGGCAGACTATAATATCTATTGAAACGTATAGGTATAAACCAACTCTAGAGTTAGCAATGAAATTGTCAATGAAATTGAAGTGTAAAATTGAAAAATTATTTTATTTTTCAAAATAATTAAAAAAGAAAAAATATATAGTATAAGGTTTTAGTATAACCCTCTTGTATCTATTTTAATAGGTCAAATAAACTATCTTTCTAAAATTTTTATGGATTTGACATGAGAATACTTTTAATCTAAATATAAATAGACCAAACAATTTTTTCTAAAACATTTTTGTTTTACTTTGAAAATTGCTTAATTATTTATTAGGTATTGATTTTGATATTTAATAATGATTTTAATATATTACTTTTCAAATAGAAATTAATTTTTTGACAACATAAATTATCTAAAAATGAATATACAAATTTTAATATATTTTTTCTTTTTTTCATTTTCAATTTGTGGACAAACTGTAATTTCTTCTGCAGGAAAAACATCACAAGGACCAAATTTTATTATTAGCTGGACGGTTGGAGAGGCTGTAATTAATACTATTTCAGCTGGAGGAACAACACTTACTCAGGGGTTTCATCAACCACTTCTTGTTGAAATTTTACCTACAGGAATAGAAAAAGAACTCGTTTTAGATATGATTGCATATCCTAACCCAGCATTTGACAAAGTGCTATTCAAAGGAGGTGATCCATCTGGAATATATCATGTGAGGGTTGTTGATAAACTTGGGAGGATTCTTCTTCAAAAGACTCTACCAGCAAGTGAACTAGAAATTCTAGTATCAGGATATAATGAAGGAACATATTTAATTGAAGTAGTTGAAGATAAGACAAATAAAAGAAGAGTTTTTAATATAATTAAAGGTTCAGAAATATAATTTAATAAACAATTTAAATAATGAATACACATAATCACTATACAATATCACAAAATAAGAATATTTTTTATTTTTTATTTTTTTTACTTATTACATGTTTTACATCGTTCTCTCAAACAGGATTTAATTATCAGGCCATAATTAGAGATGTAAATAGTAATGTATTAGCTGATCAACAGGTAAACTTAAAAATTGAGTTAATGAGTGGAAACGTTCCATTCTTTACCGAAGTACATGATGTTAAAACAAACGATTTTGGACTTATTAATGTTGTTGTTGGTAATGGAACAGGAAATGATGATTTTAGTTCTTTAGATTGGAGTAAAAATTACGATATTAGAATTTCTATTAATGGTGATGTTTATGATACAGTTCCTCTCCAAAGAGTTCCTTATGCTAAATATGCAAATAATGGAATAACTTCTGAACAAGCTGGTGAGATTGCAGCCAATACAGCAAAAACAGGAATCAATATAGATCAAATTTATGCGATTAAAGCTAATACAATAAAAATGGGTATTACTCAATCTCAACTTGCTGACATTATAGCAAATACGGCAAAGAAAGGAATTACTACTACTCAGTCTGACGCTATCACATCAAATACAACTAAAGTGTCCGCAGCAACATCTTCTGAGATTGGTTACCTTTCCGGTCTAACAGGTGGTATTCAAACTCAAATAGATGCAAACCAAACTCAAATAGATGCAAAACAATCATCTTTTACATTGGAAGAGGATTCATCACCATCAGTTGGATCACAATTTAAAACAACTAACGGTACAAGTGGTAGTCAGAGAGGTCAAAGTTTTACTACTGGAAGTGTAACAAAAATTTTATCTAGTATAACAACAAATGCTTTTGGTGGAGTTTCTGGAAATCAATTAACTAATGGGGTTGCTGCTTCAGTTATAAAAATTAGAAAATATGTAAATGATCTTGAAACTGGAAGTTCTCATGCACTTACTGGTGAAGTTATAGCAACGTCAACTGGAACACCTGAAATTCTTGGTTTTACATCTGAATACAATCCTAGTGGTAATTATTATCCGAATACAAAATTTATTTTTGATGGATCATTAACATTAGAAGCCAATACTAAATACGTTATTGAATTTTGTAAAGGAAGTGGTGTATCGGTTTATTGTAAAACTTATGATGTATATTCTGGTGGACAGGGCTATGATATTGATGGTATTAACTTAACTATTCCTAGAGATTATCCATTTTCACTTTCATATGGTCAAAAAATTAATCAGACTGCTACTGCATCAGAACTTAATCTATTGGATGGAGTAACTGCTTCTACTGCAGAGCTTAATCTACTTGATGGAGTAACTGCTTCTGCTGCAGAACTTAATCTACTTGATGGAGTAACTGCTACTTCTACAGAACTCAATTATGTCGACGGTGTCACTTCGAACATTCAAACTCAGCTGAATGCTGCTGCAACTTCATCTAATGTAAGTCATAATCAAGTGATTGCTTCTAGTTGGACTTCATCAAATACAGAGCTTTCAATTGGAGATTTAACAATAAGAGCTAAAGATGGATATTTGGAGTGGAAGACTACTGGGTCGACTAAGAATTTTGGAATTATGGTAACATTAAATAAAGACCAAAGTGGTTCTTGGAATGATTTTCCTACTGCTCCTAAGGTTGGTGCAACTAGTGCTGTGACGGCTAGTACAAGTTGGTCTCAAATAATTCCTGAAAGTGTTGGTGGTGGACAATCTTACAGGGACAGTGCAGGGTTATGGTATTATAGTAGTTACGAAATTGAACTTTTTCAGAGAACCAATATAAATAATACTTATAGTATTCTTGCATATGTTGATGGTGGAGGTAAAGTTTATATGAGAGGAACGTATTATAATTTTGAATAAGTTTTTATTAGCATAGAATTTATGAGAATACTCAATAAATGTTGGAATGATCCTCCTTCAAAAGACTTTACCTGCAAGTCAACTTGAAATTCTAGGTCGTTTCTTTAGTGAATAATATTCTGATGGTATTGCCTCTTATAATAAATCAATGTTTTATGCATAATAATAGTTAAAGATGACCAAAAGAGATTATAAATTGAATTTATTAAAAAAATAAATTATTTCTTGCTATTTGGAGCCCCTCTCATAATTTCTTCATTAGAAGAAGATTCAAATTTCTCAAAGTTTTTCTTAAATGAATCTGCTAAATCATAAGCTATCCTATAAAATTTAGTATCATTATTCCATGTTTTTCTTGGACTCAAAACTGATGTTGGAACATTTGGACATATCCTAGGTTGCATTAAATTAAAAACTGAATGTATATGATAATTATCTTTGTTAGCATTTTCTAATTCACCATTCATAGCAGAATTTATCATAGCTCTAGTATATTTTAATTCCATTCTTTTTCCTATTCCGTAGGGACCTCCAGTCCAACCAGTATTAACCAACCAAACTGTTACATTATTTTGTTTCATTTTATTTATTAGCATTTCTGCGTATTTTGTTGGATGTAAAGGCATAAAAGGAGCTCCAAAACATGCAGAAAAAGATGGTTCTGGATCAATTACTCCAGCTTCAGTCCCTGCGACCTTACTAGTATATCCAGAGATAAAATGATAAGCTGCTTGGCTAGGGTTTAATTTTGAAATAGGTGGCAAAACCCCAAAAGCATCTGCAGTAAGAAAAAATATATTAGTTGGATTATCACCAACAGATGGAGATTTAATATTATTAATATGATGTATAGGATAACTTACTCTGGTGTTTTGAGTAATGCTTGTATCTGAATAATCTACTTTCTTATTTTTACCAATAATAACATTTTCTAGCAATGCACCACTTTTAATAGCATTAAAAATGTCAGGTTCATTTTCTTTATTTAGATTAATTACTTTAGCATAACACCCTCCTTCAAAATTAAATATTTTGTTATCCTCACTCCAACCATGCTCATCATCACCAATTAATTTTCTATTGGGATCTGCTGATAAAGTTGTTTTTCCTGTTCCAGATAATCCAAAAAAAATAGACGTATCTCCATCTATACCAACATTTGAACTACAATGCATAGGTAAAACGTTTTTATATATAGGTAACATAAAATTTAATATTGAAAAAATTGCCTTTTTTATTTCCCCAGTATACCCTGTACCTCCAATAATAATAACTTTAGTACTGAAATTAATTATTGAAAAATTCTCACTTCTAGTTTTATCTATTTTAGGATTAGCTAAAAAATTTGGAGCATTAATTAAAAGCCAGTCTTCTTTAAAAGATGAAATCTGATCTTTCTTAATTCTTAAAAACATATTGTTAGTAAAAAAATCACTACTTGGTAATTCACAAATAGTTCTAATATTTACTCTATAATCATCAAGGGAGCAAACATAATTGTCACGGACATAAAGATCTTTATTTGATAAGTAATCAGTTAATTTTTTGTAAAGACTATCAAATGAAGTATCATTAAATCCAATATTAACATCTCCCCACCAAACTAATTTTTCTGTTATGGTATCTCTAACTACATATCTATCTTTAGGAGATCTTCCAGTAAATTTTCCAGTATTTATTGCTAAGGCACCAGAATTTACTATTTGACCTTGTTTATTTGAAACTATTATTTTTTGAATTTCATCAACAGAAAGTTGATGATTCACTAATGAGTTTTTTATTCCGTACTTATCTAAATTCATAAATTATAATAGCATTATACTATAGTCTTCAAAAATATGAATTTAAACTTAATATTACTTATTTTGTTGAAAACGTATGTTCTCTTCTTTTATAAGATTTTTTACTCTTAAAATTTTTTTTAAATGAACCTTTGGATTTACTTCTATTTTCTCTAAATCCTTTTCTTGATTTTGTGTATTTTTTCTCTTTTCTTTTAGAATCATTATTGATAGCTTTAGAAAGTTCTACACCACATTTATAATTATTCCATGTAAATTTTTCTAAAGTAGTAAGAATTTCTTTTTCATGTTTTGTGGGAATTTCAAAGAAAGAAAAACCTGTCATTATATCAATTTTACCTATAGAAATATCTTTATTATTAGTAAACTCATTAATTATACCAATAAGGTTTTGAGGTTGTAAATTATGTTTTTTCCCTAGATTAATAAAGAATCTGGAGAATCCTTTGTCAGCTTTTCCTTTATTTAAATTTCTTTTTTTCTCATCTGAATTTATATCCGCTACATTGTTATAAAAAGAAAGAAATCTACTAAACTCTAAAGAAACTAATTGTTTTAACAAATCTTCTCTATTTAGGTGAGAAACTTTTTCCATAATAGATGGTATAAATTTTTCTATATCATTATTAACTTCTGAATGAATTATTCTTTCTATTAGATTCATTAGTTGTACTTCGCAAATATCTTTTCCTTTTGGAATTTCTTTTTTTATTATTTCTTTATTAATCATTTTTTGTATTGAAAGAATTTTTCTTTTATCTCTTACAGAACCAATAATTATTGATATCCCTTTTTTACCTGCTCTACCAGTTCTTCCTGATCTATGTATATAGATTTGATTTTCATCAGGTATGTTATAGTTAATTATATGAGATAAATCATTAACATCTAGACCTCTTGCAGCTACATCTGTAGCAACTAAAAGTTGTATATGCTTTTTTCTAAATCTATTCATTACATGATCTCTTTGTGGCTGAGATAGATCACCATTTAATGAATCTGCGTTATAACCGTCCTGCACTAGTTTGCTTGAAATGTCTTTACATTCTCTTCTTGTTCTACAGAAGATGATACCATATATATGTGGGTTTATATCGCAAATTCTTCTAAGAACCTGATATTTATCTTTTAGATTCATAACTAAATAGTAGTTATGTTCTATGTCTTTTACACCTTCATTTTTAGAATCAACCTGAATTTTTTTAGGTTTTTTCATATAATTTTTTGATATTTTCAAAACCTCTTTAGGCATAGTTGCTGAAAATAAGAGTATTTGCTTATTATCATTTGTTCCTTCTAGTATTAAGTCAATATCTTCTTTAAATCCCATGTTTAACATTTCATCGGCTTCATCAAGAACTACTATTTTTATATTTTTTAATTCTAATTTCTTTTTATTTAATAGGTCTAAAACTCTACCTGGTGTTCCTACTACTATTTGGCTACCCATTTTAAGTTCTCGCATCTGTTTTCTAATGTCTGATCCACCATATATAGGGGTTACTCGTAATTCTTTTATATATTTTGAGTATAATTTAAGGTCTTTGGTTATTTGTAAGCACAATTCTCTTGTTGGACATAAAATTATTGATTGAGTGTTTTTTTTCTTTGTGTTAATGTTATTAATTATAGGTAAACCAAATGCAGCAGTTTTACCTGTACCAGTTTGTGCTAAAGAAATTAAATCTTGATTAGACTCTAAAAGAAAAGGAATAGCTTTTATTTGGATTGGAGTAGGATTAATGAAATTTAAATCAATTAGTGATTTTTGTATCGATTCATTTAAATTAATATCAGAAAAATTCATTTTTTATAATTTTGCGCAAACCTAACCCTTTAAATGTCTAATGTTTATTAAAAATGATATTTATTAATCGTGATTTGGAAATACTATGTTAAATTCTTTTCTAATTCGATCAAGTATTAATATAAAGTCTTTGCTATAGTTATGAGATAAAATAGGGCTCTGAATCAGTTTTTTTTATTTTATTAAATTTTATTGATTTAGTTTAACTATCTGGTATTTATTCTAATAATTTAAATAAACTGCTCTTCTAAAATTTTTATGAATTTGAAATGAAAATTCTCTTGATCTAGACATAAATAGACCAAATAATTTTTTTTCAGGATCAATCCAAAAATGAGTATTATGATATCCTGACCAACCAAAAATTCCTTTTGAAGCACCAGTTCCATCAATTTCAGGGTTTTCTAGTACGGAGAAAGTAAAACCATAATAATGTCCTTTATAATCTGGAAAAGCATATGGTTCATTTGGATCTGGATATCCATTAGAATATTTTTTTGTCATCAATTCAAAACTATTTTGAGAAATGATCTGTTTGTCATTATAAACTCCTTTATTTACTAACATCTCACAAAAATTAGAATAGTCTGAAAAAGTTGATACTAATCCTTCGCCACCAAAGTGAGCATGATTGTCTATATCGTAGGTTAATTCATCAAGAATTGTAGTAAATCCTTTTAAAATATCTGTTTGATTAAATGGATTTAATGGATTATCAGGAAATACATTTATAAATAGTGGCTGAAATTTTTCTCTATCTTCTTTGGTTAAATAAAATTTGGTATTATTCATATCAAGATGATTGAATAAATTTTCTTTTAAAAAATTATAGAAACTTTGGTTTGATAAAACTTCAATTAATCTACCTAAAATTGCTTGATTAATTCCGTATGTGTATTTGGTTCCAGGTTCAAATTCAAGAGGTTCTTTTGAAACATCCATTGAAAAATCGTTAAGATTATCATAATTGTATGAACTAGTATATTTTCCAAAAGGAGATGGTGGACTTAAGAATCTGTTTTTACCATCAAAAGTATAATATTGATATCCTGATCTATGAGTTAATAAATCAATAATTCTAATTTTATTCTTACATGGGTAAACCCCATCTTCACTTTTGCATTGAATATTTTTATATTCAGGTAAGTATTTTGTGAGATTATCATCAAGTTTATACAATCCTCTATCTAATAAAATCATCATAGCAACAGTAGTTATTGGTTTAGACATAGACCAAATTGGAAAAATTGTTTCATTAGTAATATCCTTATCACCTAATTTTCCAGAATTGACAACCTCTTTGTAAACTATATCACCATTTTTAAAAACCATTGCTATATTAGATCCTGTAACTTCATTTTCAATTAAAGTTTTTTGAAATTCTAATATTTTATTTTCATTTTCAACTTTATTTATATTATTACAACATATTGATAAAGTCAAAAATAGAATTATTATAAAATTTTTCATAAAATTTAAATTGGGTTGACAAACCTACTACTATCTAAGAAAAATTCAAAAGAGGAATTTATAATTATAAAAATATTAATGTAAACTTTAAGGTATCTTTTTAAAAATTACTTTAAGTTTGAAAAGATCAAGTATTAACTAAAAAATGTCATGACTGGTAATTTATTTCGTGACCTAGTTAATGGTGGAGATAGTCCTTTATCAATTCTAGGTACTGTCAATGCCTACTCAGCTCTCTTAGCTAAGAAGAGTGGAGCAAAAGCTATATATCTTTCTGGTAGTGGGGTTTCCGCATCATCCTTAGGGCTACCTGATTTAGGATTTAATACTTTAGAAGATGTTTTAATAGATGTTAGAAGGATTACTAATATTTGTGATTTACCATTACTAGTAGATATTGATACTGGCTTTGGCTCAATAAAATCAATACAGAAAACTATAAAATTAATAGAAAAATCTGGTGTTGCAGCAATTCATATTGAAGATCAAGTTGACGAAAAGAGATGTGGTCATAGACCTAATAAAAAATTAGTATCAATTTCTAAGATGAAAGATAGAATCAAGGCTGCTGTAGATGCACGAGAAGATGAATCGTTTGTTATAATGGCAAGGTCTGATGCTTTAGCTGTAGAAAATGAAAAAATGCTTCACGAAAGGCTAGAGTCTTATATTGAAGCTGGAGCTGATATGATTTTTCCTGAAGCTTTAACAAAATTAAGTCAATATAAATATATTTCTAATAATTTTTCTTCACCTCTATTAGCAAATATTACGGAATTTGGAAAGACTCCTCTTTTTACTAAAAATGAACTTAAAAATGTTGGCGTTTCAATGATATTATATCCACTTTCTGCATTTAGAGCTATGAGTAGTTCAGCAGAGAGAGTTTATTTTGAGATAATAAAAGAGGGATCACAAAAGAAAATTATAAATCAAATGCAGACAAGAAATGAACTTTACGATTATTTATCTTACTATGATTATGAGAATCAGATAGATAAAATAGTAAAGAATAAATATTGATTATGAAGAATAAAGGACTAAGAGGAGTTGATGCAGGTGAAACCTCTATATGTACGGTAGGTGAAAAGAGTGATAGTTTACATTACAGAGGCTATGATGTTGTAGATTTAAGTGAAAATTGTAGCTTTGAAGAGGTAGCTTATCTATTGCTTTATAAGAAACTCCCTAATAAAGATGAATTAAGAAAATTCAAGAGTAGACTTAAGAGTAAAAGGTATATTCCTGAACAACTAAAAGAAGTTCTTGAAAGAATCCCTAAATCTAATAATCCTATGGATGTTTTAAGAACGGCTTGTTCATTCCTTGGAAATCTTGAATCTGAAAAAAATTTTGATAATCAATTCGATTGTTCAGAAAGGTTGTTAGCAATATTTCCGTCTGTATTAAATTACTGGTATCATTTTTCTCATTCAGGAGTAAGAGTATCAATAGAGAATTCTTCAGATTCAATTGCTGGGCATTTTTTAAGTATTCTTTATGGAAGAGAGCCAAATGAGACGGAAGAGAAAGTGATGAATATTTCATTGATTCTCTATGCTGAACATGAGTTCAATGCTTCTACATTTGCAGCTCGAGTATGTGCCGCAACATTGTCGGATATTTATTCATGTATAACTGGAGCAATAGGAACTCTTCGAGGACCACTTCATGGTGGAGCTAATGAGAAGGCAATGGAATTAATATCCAAGTTTGATGACGTTGAGTCTGCATCAAAAGCTGTTTATAAAATGTTAGAAAATAAGGAATTGATTATGGGATTTGGTCATGCGGTTTATAAAACGCAAGATCCAAGAAATGAAATTATTAAAAAATGGTCAAGAACTCTTTCAGAGGGTAAGTCAAATTCTAAATTATATTTTATCTCATGTGAAATTGAGAAAATTATGAAAGAGGAAAAAAATCTTTTTGCTAATGCAGATTTTTTTCATGCTTCTGCTTATCATTTTATGAGTATACCAACAAAATTATTTACTCCTATTTTCGTATGCTCGAGAATATCAGGTTGGACTGCTCATATAATAGAACAGAGATTAGACAATAAACTAATCAGACCAGGAGCAAAGTATATTGGTAAAGATCCTATGTCATTTATACCACTAAATGAACGTAGTTAATTATGAGAAATAAAGCATCAAAAAATCTAAAGACGGAATTTGATAAAGAGATTAAGGATATTGCTGATTACATTGTAAACTATTCTGTAGATAGTGAACTTGCTATTGAAACTTCTTACTATGTTTTACTTGATAGTATTGCTTGTGGTCTTTTAGCTCTTAAAAATGATTCTTGTAAAAAATTATTAGGACCTACTTTTAATTCTAAAAATATTTCTAATGGAGCAAGAGTATTTGGAACAAATTATAGTTTAGATCCTATACAAGCTGCATGGAATACAGGGTGTATAATAAGGTGGCTTGATTTCAATGATACATGGCTTGCAGCTGAGTGGGGACATCCTTCAGATAATCTTGGATCAATTTTACCTTTAGCTGATTATGTAAGTCAACAGAATGTGTTAAGAGGTAAAGAACCTATTAAAGTTTTAGATTTATATAATTTTATCATTAAATCTTATGAAATTCAAGGCGTTCTAGCACTGGAAAATAGTTTTAATAAAGTTGGATTAGATCATGTTCTTCTTGTAAGAATATCATCAACAGCTCTTTCCACATATATTTTAGGTGGAGATTATGATCAGATTTGTGACGCAGTCTCTCATGCATGGATAGATGGAAGTAGCTTAAGAACATATAGACACTCTCCAAATACTGGAAGTAGAAAATCATGGGCTGCTGGTGATGCTGCATCTAGAGCTATTAAGCTTTCATGGCTTACATTAAGGGGAGAAGAGGGGTATCCAAGTGCTATCTCAGCTCCAAAATGGGGATTTAGCGATGTAAGCTTTGGAGGAAATTCATTAATCAGAAAACAACCTTATCAAACTTACGTTATGGAAAATATTTTATTCAAAATTTCTTTTCCAGCAGAATTTCATGCACAGACAGCAATAGAGGGAGCTATTACTTTACATGATGATTATAAGGATAGATTAGATGAGATAAAAACCATAGAGGTAGAAACTCAAGAATCTGCTATTAGAATAATATCTAAAATTGGACCACTCTATAATTATGCAGATAGAGATCATTGTCTTCAATATATGATAGCCATAGGCTTGATTTATGGTGAACTAAAAGCAGAACATTATAGTGATGAAATAGCATTAAATCCTATAATAGATAAGCTTAGAGAAAAAATGGTTATTCATGAAAATTTACAATTTTCTAGGGATTATCTTGATCCAAAAAAAAGATCAATATCAAATAGTATTAAAATTTATTTTAAGGATGGTACACATTCAAAAAAAATAACTGTAGAGTATCCTATAGGCCATAAGAAGAGAAGAGAAGAGGGGATACCTTTTTTATTAAAAAAGTTTAAGAATTCAGTTAATAATTATTATTCTAAAGATCAATCAAAGAATATTTTAAAACATTTGTTGGATAATGAATCAATAATAAATATGTCTGTGCAAGAATTTATGGACTTATTAGTTATTAAATAAAATCCTTAATTATATCAGTTCTAGTATTAATATATACTGATTTATTGTAACCGAATCTATCTCCATGTTGTTTTCTGGATCCTTTTATAAACTTTGTAGTGTTTAGTGTTTTGGTCATAACCTAAACCGACAACTATCCAAGAAAAATTCAAAAGGGTGAAAAAAAGTGGCGGGATGGACGGGGCTCGAATATACTCCTCACACTAATTCTAATCAACGATTTTTAATTTAGAGTCTATGGGTATAGGTAATTTTTGTTATTCCTATATTTGAAGTGGTTTTAAATTTTCCTTCTTGATCAATCCAATTATGATTATAAACAAAATAAATATCTGAACCTGGTACAATAGTATATCTAAATCTGCTATTCATTCCTAATTTTTCACTAACATCATCATATTGAATGTTTGAAGAAAATGATATAAAAGGTGAAAAATCAAAATCACCTAAAAATCGAAATAGATTTGTTTTAAAATTACCTTCATTTAATTCAACATTTGAATGAATATATCCTATGCTTAGATTAATTCCAGAAAAAGGTCTTATGGTTAACATATTTTGGAAATCAGTACGATTTCCAGACCAAAATCCTCCAGTATTTATTTCAATTTCATATACTAATTTTCTATGATTAGCAGTTTCAAATTCAATTTTATGTGACCAATTTTGGTATTTTCCTATTGGAATAATAATAGAATTGTTACCAAGAATATTAAAATTAAAGTCAAGATTTTCAAAATTTCTAATAAACTGATATGATACTTCATCTCCACTTTCAAAACGAATTGATAATGGAGTAAACCTTATATTTTGAGTCATTTTTTCCCAATTAAGACTCATAAGGTTTTCAAAACTAAATTCCCAAGTAAGCTCTCTAATAATATTACTGTTTTCTATGAGAGGTGAAAAATTTATTCTTGGTTCTACTCTTCTAAATGAATTTCTTTGAACAAAACCAATTGCAGGATCGTAAGAATTTCCAAATTCTCTATAAGATACGCTTCCAGACCATGGTTTATTAGGAAAATTAAATCGAAGTCCACGAGTAGATCGATCCCAAGTTTTTGTTATTATATCATTTGGATTAGGGGAGTTGTGTAATATAGCAAATGCTTGAAACTGTAAATTTTTATTAGACAGAAAAGAAGATGTATTTAATGTTAAATCTATACCTAAAGTATTTCTATCTTGAATTGGTTCAGTGAGTTTTTCAGTGTCTTTAGAGTGTCTTCTAGTATATAATATTCCAATACTACTTTCTTTTAAAAAATTTTTTTTTAATCTAAGTAAAGAAAAATCTTCACTATTTGTTATATCTGTTTTTTTCGTTTTGACTTGTTGGGCTACTACTTCTAATTTTCCTATTTTACCAATTATTTTTCCACCATATAAGATGGCAATCTTATTGCCAGATTGAAGGCCTATTTTTCTTGAAAAGTAAGGATATACACCACTTCTTGGTGCAAATTGGTAAATATTTGCTCCTTCTAAGAAGAAATCTCTTTTTTCAGGAAATCTAATTGGAAATCTGGTGAGATTAATTTGTCTATTATCTACTTCTGTTTCTGCAAAGTCGGTATTAATAGTAATAGAAGCTTTTAAACCTGGATTAATATTATAATTGATATCAACTCCACCATTTAAATTTGTGTTTTTATTATATCCTTCTCCAACATCTTTTTCTATTTTGGAATTTTCTATTTTACCATACCCAATAATTTCTAAACCTAGTCCTTGAGAAATATTTTTTAGACCTTCTAATCTTCCTGCGTTTTGAGGCCTAAAGAGTCCTTGATTTCTTTTGTGACCTGTCCATAATATTTCTTCATTTTTCCTTCTAACAGTTCTTTGAAAATTAATTCCCCAAGTACTAATTTTAGAATCAAAATTTAGTGTGTGAAAAGGAATACGAATTTCTGTAGACCAACCGAAATCTCCAATAAAAGTCCAAGGTCTCCAAATTCCATCCCAATTTTTATTTAAACTTAAACCCTGTCCAATTGATAACAAGCCATCTCCCATAAGTCCTTTGGGATTTATTTCAAAAAAATATGCATTTCTACCATCAAGGTAAGTATCAAGAATCCACATAAATCTATCATCAGTATTGAGAGGAGAATCTTTTTTCATTTTAAAAGATTTAATTCCTTTAGGATCAGAATCATACAAGATAGCCCCTATATAAAGATAGTTTTCGTCATATGCTATTTTGATTAAAGTATTTTCTGTAGGTTTATTTCCTTCAACTGGTTCTTGCATCAAAAACCTATCAATTCCTTTTATATTATTCCAGAATAATTCATCTAGCTTCCCATCAAGAATTATTTCCTCTCTATTGATTTTATATGCTTTGATAGATTTTGTACTATCATTTTGGGATTGGCTTTGTAGATTAAATGAAAATACTATCAGTGTTAAAACAGAGAAAAAGTTTTTCATTATTCTAATCTACTATTATTAAATAAAAATTCAAAAGGAGAGTGGGGTTATCGGGGCCTTATTGTTGAGCATTTTTTGTCTTAAATTAGAACTAGTTTTTTTAACTTAAAGCACTAACCTTAAATAATTATAAAAATGTTTATTTATATTCGGCTTATTGAGAATAATCTCAACTAAGTGAGAGTCAGATATATTGGTGTATTTTACTTAGAGCATTCTTAATATAAATACACTTTGAATTTTGCTTTGATGTTTTTAGCTTGTTGTTGTGAAATATTATTATAATTTTTTTTTGTCCTTTTTTTAATTGGAATTTCAGGTATTATTTCTTCTTGCATAAAAGAAAATAAACTTGAGAAAAATAAAATAGAAAAATGTTCTGAGTGTGAAACATTTTATCATGGAGGTGAACATAGAGGATACATTCTATATAAACCTGTTAATTTATCTGAAAATGCACCACTAGTATTTGTTCTTCACGGATATACATCAAATGCGCCAACAATTAGGAATATTACAAAAATGAATAGAATAGCAGATCAACATGGATTTGTAGTATGCTATCCACAGGGGACAATTAATAAATGGAGTAAAACAACTCATTGGAATTCCGGGCTTACTTACAGTAATACAGATGATATAGGTTTTCTTACTAGGTTAGCAAAATATCTGCAAAATAAATACAATCTTAATCCTGAAAAAACATTTTCCTCAGGTATGTCAAATGGAGGATTTATGAGCTATACCCTTGCCTGTGAAGCATCAGAAGTATTTAAAGGGATTGCATCAGTTACAGGAACCATGAGCGGATCTACCTGGAAAACATGTAATCCTAATAATGCTGTATCTGTATTACAAATATCAGGAGTTCAAGATGATATAGTTCCAATTGATGGTACAATGGATATATCAGGGGGATGGGGAGGTGCTCCTCATATGGATGAAATAATAAACTTTTGGTCAAACTTGAATAAATGTCAGTCTAAAGAAGCTAGTTTTTTTCCTCCTCTAACAAATGTCTATTATCATAAGAAATGTACAAATGATAACGAAGTATGGTATATCAAAATTAATAATTGGGGTCACGAATGGCCCTATGATGATTATGTGGGAGCAACTGGTATAAAAGGAAGTGAAATAATATGGGAATTTTTCAGTAAAATTTAAGTTTAGTCGACAAACCTATTACTATATAGGAAAAATTCAAAAAGGTGAAAAAAAGATGCGGGATGGACGGGACTCGAACCCGCGACCTCCTGCGTGACAGGCAGGCATTCTAACCAGCTGAACTACCACCCCGATTAAAATTGTTTTGCAAACATATCAGTTCAACAATACTTATGAAAGAAAAAATTAAATTTTTAATTTCATATACTGAAATACATGTTAATTCTTATTTAAATTTGCAATCTAAAATAATTCAATCAGTATGTCATTAGACTTTGAAAAGCCAATAATAGATTTAGAAACAAGGTTGATGCAAATGAAAGAAATTGCTTCTAAAAAAGGTAAAAATCTTAGTAAGGAGGCATTATTATTAGAAGAAAAAATAATTAATCTTAAGAAAGAAGTCTTTAAAAATCTAACAAGATGGCAAAAAGTTCAACTTTCTAGACATCCTAAAAGGCCTTATTTTTTAGATTATATATATAAGATTTCAACTGAATTTATTGAAATTCATGGTGATAGAGTGGCTAGAGATGATAAGGCTATGGTTGGAGGAATCGCTGAAATAGATGGTAAGTCTATAGTCTTAATTGGTCAGCAAAAAGGAAGAAACACAAAAGATAGGCAATTTAGAAATTTTGGTATGTCTAATCCTGATGGTTATAGAAAAGCATTAAGGATTATGAAAATCGCTGAAAAGTTTAACAAGCCTATAGTTACTTTAATTGATACTCCTGGAGCATATCCAGGTTTAGAAGCTGAAGAAAGAGGGCAAGCTGAAGCCATTGCTAGAAACATTCAAGAGATGTCAATGCTAAAAGTTCCTGTCATTTGTATTGTGATAGGAGAAGGAGCTTCTGGGGGTGCTTTAGGAATAGGATTAGGAGATAAAGTTTTTATGATGGAATATACCTGGTATTCTGTTATTTCTCCTGAATCATGTTCTTCTATTTTATGGAGGAGTTGGGACTATAAAGAGCAGGCTGCTGAAGCATTACAATTAACAGCAAATGATCTTAAAAAAATGAATTTGATAGATGGAATAATAAAAGAACCTCTAGGTGGTGCTCATAATGATGTAGATTTTGCTGCTAATAAATTAAAAAAAGTAATACTTAGTGAGATAGAAAAATTAGAAAAAATAGATCCTGAGAAAAGAATTTTAGATAGAGTTGAAAAATTTTCTTTAATGGGAGTTACAAAAAATGATTAGGTTCATAAATAAGTTAATATTTAAAAAGATTTTGGGTTGGAGAATTGAGGGATTTATCCCTGAAGATAAGAAAATTATTGCTATTGTTGCTCCTCATACTTCATGGCATGATTTTTTTGTTGGAATTTTTACTCGTTCAATTTTAAAGATGGAAAATAAAGTTAAGTTTTTAGGTAAGGAAGAATTATTTAAAATTCCATTTTTTGGGTATATACTTAAAAAAATTGGCGGTTTCCCTGTTATCAGAAACAAACAAACAAATTCAGTAGATAGTGTAGTTGAAATATTTAACAAAAAGAAAAACTTTTTTTTGGCTTTGGCCCCTGAGGGTACAAGAAAAAAAGTTGACAAACTTAAAACAGGTTTTTATTATATTGCACTCAAAGCTAAGGTTCCTATTCTTTTAGTAGGTTTTGATTTTAAGAAAAGATTAGTTCATTTTGGTGAAAAATTATATCCTACAGGAGATATTGAAAAAGATATGAAAACAATTATTACCTATTTTAAAAAATTTCAGGGAAAAATACCCGTTAATGGTTTAAATCATTTTAAAGTATGAAAAGATATATAATTGTATTTGTTATATTCATTACATCTGCATTTAGTTTTAATGACTCATTATTGAATTTTAATTCAAAAGAAGTTATACAGGCTGACTCTATTTTATTTCCTGAAATTAAGCATAGAGAACAAACAAAATTGATCAATCAATTATTAACAAGATATCATTATAAGAAGGTTTCTTTTGACGATTCTTTATCTGCTGAAATATTGAACAATTATATAAAGAGTTTAGATCCAAATAGAGAATATTTTTATGGTGCTGACATTAAATATTTTGATCAATATAAGTATGAAATAGACAATTATATTAAAAATGGATATTTGGAGCCAATCTATGAAATTTTTGCTGTTTATAATGAAAGAGTAAGAGATAGAATAGATTATGTTTTTGATTTATTGTCCAAAGAGCCTGATTTTACTATTGATGAAGAATTCTTATATGATAGAAAAGATGAAGAATGGTTTTCAACTGAGGTTGCGCTAAATAATCACTGGAGAAAAAAGATTAAGTATTCGATGCTTAATATGAAAATTTTAGGAAAATCATGGAAAGATAATCAAGAGATTTTGGATAAGAGATATAAGAGATTTCAAAAAACTGTAAGTCAGTTTAATAATGAAGATGTTTTTGAAATTTTTATCAATTCTTATACAGAACTTTATGATCCTCACACTAATTATTTTTCACCTATAAATGCTGATAGGTTCGAGATAGTTATGAGTAAATCATTTGAAGGTATAGGAGCAAGGTTACAACAGGATATTGAATACACAACAATATATCAAGTTATGCCAGGTGGCCCTGCATATAGAAGTGGAAAATTAGAAAAAGGAGATAAAATTATAGGTGTTTCTCAAGGAGATGAAGGTGTTTTTGAGGATATAATAGGTTGGAGATTAGATGATGTGGTTTCTAAAATTAAAGGACCTAAAGGATCAGTTGTAAGATTATTGGTAATGAAAAGAGAATCTGAATTTGATGACTTTCCTGATACTTTAAGTTTAGAAAGAGATGTTGTAGATGTTGTAGATGAAGATGCTACATTTGATGTTGTTCCATTTAATTCTCAAAATAAAATTTATAATTTTGGAATTATCAAAATACCTAGTTTTTATATAAATTTTGATGATGCACAAAAAGGAATTGTAGATTATAAAAGTGTAACTAGAGACGTTAAGAAATGCATTGACTCATTGAGGGATAAATCAGTTGATGGTATTATTATTGACTTAAGAAATAATGGGGGTGGTTCCTTACAGGAAGCTATAGATTTAACAGGTTTATTTATTAAAACCGGTCCAGTAGTACAGATAAAGTCTGCAAATGGCAGAATAGATGTTGAAAAAGATTTTGATAAAAACATATATTATGATGGTCCGTTATTATTACTTAATAATTCTTTTACAGCCTCTTCATCTGAGATATTTTCAGGTGCTGTTCAAGATTATAAGAGGGGACTTGTTGTTGGTGAATCAACATTTGGTAAAGGTACTGTACAAAATTTGTTGGGATTAGATAGGTTTTTTCCTAAAAGTGATGAAAAATTTGGTCAGCTTAAACTTACTTTAGCAAAGTATTATAGAGTAAGTGGTGGTAGCACTCAAAAAGTTGGTGTAATACCACATGTTGAATTTCCTAATATTTATGATAGATCTATTTATACTGAAAATTCTAATGAAAATGCACTCAAATGGGATAAAATAAGAGAAATTTCATTTGATGAAAAAGAATTTATTTCTCAGAAACTTGTTGATCATCTTAAAATAAAATTTAATAAAGACTTAAATTCAGATTCTGCCTTTATTAATTACATGTCTTATGTATCTAAAATTAAAGAAAACAGAAATAGATTATCAGTTACTTTAAACTATGATAAACGTTTACAGGAGAAAAAGAATAATGATTTAAAAAATAAGTCATTGGAAACATCAGTTAAAATCACAGAAATATTTCCAATTGAAGAAAAGAATTTGATGGATAAAATTAAAAATGATCTTTATTTAAGAGAGAGTTTGAAGTTATTTGCTGAAATGCTTGGTTTTAAAGAAAGTTAAAAACCCTATTTATAATCCTAATTCTTTATTTAATAACACAATTTGTTGATAATTATATAAAATTCTGTTGATAAGTGTTGTTTTGTAATGTGGAAAAGTTGTGTATAACTAAAATTGTAATATTCTTGTATTGGTATAAAAAATTATTTTACTTAGTGTTCTCAAGCGAGGAAAAAAAGTTGAAACGCAAGTTTCGGCAAGTCGTGGAAAAGTAGAAGGGTGCTTAGGCACAAAGATACAAGGAAGCAACAAGCTCTGAAAGTGGAAACTTAATTTATTAGGAAAAAATTTAAAGGACCTTTTAACCAAAACTTGATCATCAAGCGAGAGATAAAAAAGTTGAAACGCAAGTTTCGGCAAGTGGCGGAAAGGTTGAAAAGAACTACGGTACTTAGAAACAAAGAAGCAACAAGCTCATGAAGTGGAAATTTAATTTATTAAACGAAAACTTTAAGGACCTTTTAACTGTAGCTTGACGTTTGGAAAGCACTACGGTGTTCTTTAAATGAAAAGGGCGAAAATTCGATAAGAATAATCGCCCTTTTATTGTTTATAAGCATTCTTAATAATATTTAATCAATAATTATACCAGTAACTCCTTTTTCTTTTAAGAAAGATGTAAACATAATAAGATCGTTTTCCAATATAGTTTTATAAGGAGAAATAATTATATTATAATTTTTAGTTAGTTCATCTAATCTTTTTATCATTCCATCATTTGGTCTTTGTATATCAGTGGTAACTCTATCATAAAGATGAGTAATATGATTTGTCCATTTTCTTGCATAGTTAATTTCATCTTGAGATGTTTTTATTTTATTCTGATACAACTCAGATTCAATAGCAACAATTTTTTCAATTACTTTATTTCCTAATTGTTTTATGTCATTGCTAAATTCTTTTTCTTTTGTTAAGGTTATATAATTTTTAATTTGAGTAGTAATTTGCCTCATCTCACTTAATTTTTTCTGAGACTCATTAATCAATTTAATTACTTGATTTGCTATATCAAATTGATTTTGAAGATCCATATTAGAAACATCCCATCTTGGATCTACAGCTACTGTTAAGGGAACAGAAAGCACCTCTTCATTAACTGATAACTCTATCATATAGATTCCTGGAACGGCTTCAGGTCCGTATGATCTACTTGCGCTATAATACATAGAAACAAAATCTTTTTGCATTTCAGGAGCTTCGTATTCTAAATCCCAGTAAGCAGTATGCACACCTGATTTAAGGGTGTTTGAATCCATATCAACATCAAAAAGATATTCATCAGATTTCATTAAATCAATTATGGTATTCCCATTAGGATCTTTTATGATAAATTTTATTTTATTAAGGCTAACATCTTTTGGAATATAAAATGAAAAATCATTTTTATAACTAGGGCCTCCACCACCTCTCCATCCTCCGCCAATATTTGTTCTGTAAGTTACTTCAGGCTTAAATAGGTGTGGTTTATTGTTATTTTTTTCTACAGAATTTATTTCATGAAGGATATTTATTTTATCAAGTATCCAAAATCCTCTTCCTTGGGTTGATATTGCTAAATCATTTTGTGTTACTTCCATGTCAGTGATTGGTACATTTGGTAAATTAAGCTGTAGTGATTTCCAGTTATTTCCGTTATTAAAAGACACAAATGCTCCAAACTCTGTTCCAGCATAAAATAAACCCTTTACTTTAGGATCTTCAGCGACACTTCTTACAAAATGACTACTGGGGATTCCATTTTTACCATTAGTAAGGAGTTTCCAGTTTTGACCATAATCATCAGTAAGTATTATATAAGGATTAAAATCATTATTTCTGTAGTTGTAAACAGCAACGATTGCTCTTCCAGGAGCGTGAGATGATAATTCTATTTTATTTATTGTTCCTTGAAAAGGTATGATTTTTGATGGAGTTACGTTTGACCATGTTTTTCCTCCATTTCTAGTTATATGAATTAAGCCATCATCAGATCCAGTCCAAATTTCACCTTCAATATGAGGGGATTCTTCAAGAGCAAATATTGAAGAGTATACTTCAACTCCCGTTGCATCATTTTGGATGGGACCTCCAGGAATTTCTGCTTTTTCTTCATCTTTTAAAAGGAGTTGTCTTGTTAGGTCAGGGCTCATGATTTCCCATGAAACTCCTTTATCAGAAGTTTTATGAATAACATTGGATCCTACATATACGTCATCGGTTTTATATTGAGAAACAAATACAGGATAATTCCATTGAAACCTGTAATTTAGATCATCTTGTCTAGTGCCTTCTGTTAAATGAACATATGGAGTTCTTTGGTATTCTTCACCTGTCTCTAAGTTTTTATAGGTGAATTCTCCACTATATCCTGTCGAGTATAATATATTAGGATTTGTTGGATGAACAGCTATATCAGAACACTCAGTTCCACCAGCACTGAACCAATGTTCAAAAGGTGTTAGTCCTGGTAAACCTCTGCTAGGTACTCCAATAGTAGAATTATCTTGTTGTCCAGCATACATTCTAAATGGAAATTGATTATCTACTGTCAGTCTGTAAAACTCAGAAGTAGGTTGATTTAGTTGCATTGACCATGTTTCTCCTCCATTAAGGCTTACGTTTGATCCTCCATCATTACAATTAATCATAATCTGATTATTATTTGGGTTTATCCAAACTCCATGATTATCACCATGTGGTGTTGAAATTCTTTTATCAAATGTTTTTCCACCGTCAATGGATTTATAGAAGCCAGTGTTAGAAGCGTATACGATGTTTTCATTTAAAGGATCTGCGGTTATATGTGAGTAGTACCATCCTCTTTGCCTTAACTTGTTCTCACTATTTACCTTCTTCCAGTTTTTACCTCCATCATCTGATCTATACAATCCACCTTCATTTTCTTCTTTAGCTTGTATCATTGCGTATAAGCGTTTTGGATTTATAGGTGAATACTCTACTTCAATTTTTCCAGTTAGACCCTTAGGGAGTCCTTCTGTTAACTGTTTCCAAGAAGAGCCGGCATCTTTTGACATAAAGACTCCTCCCTCATCACTACCATCTATGAGAGCCCAAGGTTTTCTTTGAACAGTCCAAAAAGAAGCAATAAGTTCCCTTGAATTATTAGGATTCATTTCTACGTCTCTAGCACCAGTTTTACTACTAATAAAATGTATTTTTTTCCATGATATACCTCCATTAGTAGTTTTATACAATCCTCTCTCTTCATTATTTCCAAAAATATTTCCTACTACAGCAACGTAAACGATGTCTGGATTTTTTGGATGAATTTCAATTTTTCCAATTAAACCAGCCTTAGGAAGTCCAATAAATGTCCAATTCTCTCCAGAATCAACTGATTTATACATTCCGTTTCCAATGGATACATTACCTCTTGGGTCAGCAGATCCTGTCCCTACGTAAACAATATTTTCATCAGATTCAGCTACAGCTATTGCGCCAATAGAGCCAACAGTTATTTGTCCATCAGATATGTTTTTCCATCTAATTCCTGCATCAGTTGTCTTCCATACTCCACCTCCTGTTGTACCCATAAAAAAGGTATAAGGTTTAGAGTTAACACCTGATATTGCTGTTGATCTTCCTCCACGCGTAGGTCCAACAAAACTCCATTCTATATTTTCATAGAGTTCATCGCTCTGTGTTGTTTCTTTTTGTGCTAAAAGATTTGAGAATGTAAAAAGAGAAAATATAATGAAGTAGGGGATTAATATTTTTTTGTACATGGTTATTTTTATTTTATTTTTTGTCAATATAATAAGAACTTTTAAATATTTGAATTTCACTTGCTTTTTAAACGAATATATCTTTTTAGTCTAGTCTAATTTTAAATACATAAAATACTATAAATCAGTAAGTTATTTATTTAATATTAAATCAATAATTGAATTATTAAAAAAATAATTTTTTTAAATACATTAAATTGAAATTAAATTTTTTTTAATTTTTTTTTTGTCATTTTTTAAATATGAATCAAAGAATGAAAAAATAATATTTATCTTCATTTTTTAAAAATATTTAATATGAGAAGAGAAAACTGGGGAAGTCGATTTGGTTTTATCATGGCAACAGCAGGTTTTGCTGTGGGTATGGGAAATATTTGGAGATTTCCATATATCGTAGGAGAAAGTGGTGGTGGAGCCTTTTTAATCGTTTATTTGATACTTACGGCGATTATAGGTATACCTCTTCTTACTGCTGAAATAAGTCTTGGTAGAAAGGCACAGCTTACACCACTCAAGGGAATGAAAAAATTGTCTGGAGATTCATCCTTCTGGAACATAATAGGGTGGGTAGAAATCACTGCTACTTTACTAATTTTGGGCTTTTATCTTATGATAATGGCATGGGTGACGGTTTATTTAAAAGAGTATATAACAGGTGAAGCATTTGCATATAATTCTACAAACATTCAATCTCACTTTGTTGAATTACAAGAAAATTCATCTTCTATCCTATTATATTGTCTTGGTATAGCATTACTCATTGCTTTTGTGTTAGCTCGTGGTTTACAAGGTGGTGTAGAACTTGTTTCTAAAATATTTATGCCTATTCTCTTAGTTATGTTTATCCTATTGGCTATAGGATCAAATACATTAGAAGGATCAGAAGAAGGTCTTAAATGGTATTTAAGTCCCGATTTTTCAAAAATTAATTTTCAAGTAATTCTTGCTGCTCTTGGTCAGATATTCTTTTCTATAGGAATAGCTCTAACTGCAGGCTTTGTGTTTGGAAGTTATCTAGATCCTAAGAAGAGTGATATTCCAGGAAGTGTAGGAATTGTAGTATTGTTTGATACGGCAATAGCTATTTTGGCTGGATTTGTAATATTTCCTGCATTATTTGCTTTTGATATAGAACCCAATGCTGGACCAGGGCTATTATTTGTTACAATGGCTTCATTATTTAAAGAAGTGCCTTTTGGAATGTTTTTTGGTGGTGTATTCTTTTTTCTTGTATTTATAGCAGGATTTACTTCTATAATTGGCCTCATAGAAGCAATAATATCAACGATAATAGACTCGATGAATACATCTAGGATAAAAGCAGTTATTATAACAGTTTCTACTACTTTTTTGTTAACTATTCCAAGTGTTTTAGGTTTTGGAGTATGGCAAGACATACAGCCGTTAGGTTTTAGCTTTTTTGGTTTATTTGATTTTATTTCGGGTAAAATCCTTCTTCCTTTAGGTGGCATTCTTATATCGGTTTATGTTGCCTATATATGGGGGTTTTCAAACTTTATGAGAGAGACTAATGAAGGTGCAAAAAGTCTTAAAGTAACAAAATTATGGGGATTTTTAATGAAATATGTCATTCCTATTATTATATTTATAATTCTTGTTCAGGGTCTCAGGGGAGTTGCTATGGACTAATAAAATTTATGCATTATGGAGAAAATTGATTCATTAAATCAGACTGCTGATTTTCACAAACTTTTTAATCATCCTATTCTTAAGGATCCTACTATTCCTGATGAAAAACGTTGTGAGCTTAGGGTAGAACTTATATCTGAAGAATTAAAGGAGTTACAAGAAGCTATTAAAGAAAATGACCTTGTAGAAATTGCTGATGCTCTTTGTGATATTCAGTATGTTCTTTCTGGTGCTGCACATGAATTTGGAATGAGTAATAAATTTGTAAAGCTTTTTAATGAGGTTCATAGGTCAAATATGAGTAAGGCATGTAAGAATATTGAGGAAGCAGAGGAGACTATTAAGTTTTATCAGGATAAGGCTACAGACTGTTATTATGAAGAAAAAAATGGTATGTATTTAGTGTATAGGAGGTCTGATAAAAAAACATTAAAGTCTGTGAATTATTCTCCAGCAGATTTAAAAGGCATTTTAGATAATGCCTAAAATAGGATGTCAGAACATGTATTCTACTCTTAAAAGGGTAGTTCTTTGTCCACCAAAAAAAGGAATGTCTCAAGCTAATTTTAGGGAATGGAACTATAATGGACCGCTAAATCAACATAAATTATTTGCTAATTTTAAAGAGTTTGAAGACATAATTTGTTCGCATGGTTGTGAAATTACAATGCTTGATTCTGAAGAAAATTTATTTGATAGCGTATTTCCACATGATGCATCTCTTGTCACTGATAGGGGAGCAATCATACTTAATATGGGAAAAAAATTAAGGAAAGAAGAAACTAAATACCATAAAAAATTATATGAAGAAAATAATATTCCTATTGTAGGATCAATACATTCACCAGGTACAATCGAAGGTGGAGATTGTCTTTGGATAGATGAAAAAACCCTTGTTGTTGGAAGAGGATTTAGATCAAATGAT